>ULVN01028855.1_pt1 | contig 11432 bp, 9 predicted proteins | sample 1959491 | NCBI WGS metagenome assembly ULVN01 (sample SAMEA4835787, study PRJEB28245) | human gut metagenome | biome: gut microbiome; material: fecal sample | place: Denmark | collected 2008 | reverse complement strand
CCTGTTCACCCCCTTCAAAGGTGACCCGGCCTTCCAGGGCTGGTTCGACACGTTCCTGACCCTGGGCCGGACGCCGAAGGTGGGGGAAACGGTGACCCTGCCGGACCATGTGAAGACCCTGGAAACGCTGGCGGAAACCTATGGGGAAGATTTCTACCGGGGCGAACTGACGGACAAGATGGACGCCTTCAGCCGGGAGACGGGCGGCTACCTGCGTAAGGAAGACCTGGCGTCCTACCGGGCGGAATGGGTGCAGCCCATCCGGACGGATTACCGGGGCTATGACGTGTGGGAGATCCCGCCCAACGGCCACGGCATCACGGCGCTGATGGCTCTCAACATCATGAAGGGGTTCCACCTGGAACACCGGGAGACGGTGGACAGCTACCACAAGCAGATCGAGGCCATGAAGCTGGCGTTCTCCGATGCCCGGCAGTATGTGGCGGACCCCCGGTACATGAAGACGAAGGTGGAGGACATGCTCAGCGACGCCTATGCGGATGAACGGCGGAAGCTGATCGGCGAGAAGGCCATCCTGCCCACCTGCGGCAAGCCCTTCAGCGGCGGCACGGTGTACCTGTGCACGGCGGACGGGGAAGGGAACATGGTTTCCTTCATCCAGAGCAATTTCCGGGGCTTCGGGTCCGGCATCGTGATCCCGGGCACGGGCATCGCCCTGAATGACCGGGGCAACAACTTCAGCCTGGATCCCGGCATGGACAACTGCCTGGCGCCGGGGAAGAAACCATACCACACCATCATCCCCGGATTCCTGACGAAGGACGGGGAAGCCGTGGGGCCCTTCGGGGTCATGGGCGGCTTCATGCAGCCCCAGGGCCATCTGCAGGTCATCATGAACACCCTGGATTTCCACATGAATTCCCAGGCGGCGCTGGATGCGCCCCGGTGGCAGTGGATCGAAGGGAAGAAGGTGGAAGTGGAGGCCCAGGTGGCGCCAGAGATCGTGGAAGGCCTGCGGGCCCGGGGCCACGAGATTACAGTCAAGGAAGACCGCACTGGTTTTGGCCGGGGCCAGATTATCTGGCGTATGGAAGACGGTGTACTGGCTGGAGCCACGGAACCCCGGACTGATGGAACGGTGGCAGCGTATTGATAAAGAACACTCTGTAGGGAAGACAATAAAAAACGGCGGTCGCTACTATGCGGCCGTCGTTTTTCTATATCCCTCAGTTTTTGATATACTAACAAAAGGAATCATGTGAGAGATGGGAGGCAGTTCGGGTGCATCCAAAAGGGAAACAGAGTGAAGCAAATTACAAAGAAACAAAAGGTGACCGTACAAAAAAAGAATTATACGAAACGGCCTTGCGGCTCTTCCGGGAAAAAGGGTATGAAAATGTTTCCATCCGCGAGATTGTAGAGAAAGCCGGGACGGCCAAGGGCACGTTTTATATCTATTTTGCCACCAAGGCCGATGTAATCGTGGAAATGCTCCGGTATTACGATGACCGATACGAAAAGGTCATCGAGCAGTTACCGGAAGGAACGTCCCCGCTGGCCGCCATCCAGACGCTGGTGTGGGAGTCCTGTGTATTTACGGAACAGATCATCGGGGTGGATCTGATCCGGGTCCTGTACACGCACCAGCTGATGAAAAACGGGGAGAAACAGGAAGAGATGGACAGCAACCGTTCGCTGTATCGCCTGCTCCGTCATTTTTTCGCGCGGGGACAGGAGCAGGGAATCTTCTGTCAGACGTTGTCGCCGGAAGGCATGACGGCCTGGCTGATCCGGGCGATGCGGGGGACCTTCTATGAATGGAGCCTGGAGAATGGAGATTTTAACCTGAGCCGGGAAACCAGGAATTTCACGGATGTACTGTTGCAAGGTTTCCAGAAATAGTGCTTTTTTGCTCTGAAAACGGAAAAAGTGACAAGAAAAATGGGAACGAAAATTGACAGTGAATCATCCCTGTTCTATAATTAAACTCTAAATATGACCGCGGTCATGTTTATAGTTCGGGGAAGGAAGGGATTTTTATGGGTAGTGCTGGAAAATCAGTGACAGAAACGAAGAAAAATCCGGAAATGAAAGGCTTTTTGGGAACCATCGAACGGATCGGGAATGCATTGCCCCATCCTTTTATCCTGTTCCTCTACATAACAGCGGCTTTGATGGTGCTGTCGGCTGTGCTGGCGGCCATGGGGATCCAGGTGACCAATCCGACCACCGGCAAGATCGTGGCCGTCCGCAGCATCATCAGCCGGGATGGGCTGGTCTGGCTGCTCCAGAATATGCTGAAGAATTTTTCCAATTTTGCGCCCCTTGGGTTGGTTCTGGCCATGCAGATGGCCATTGGACTGGCCGAAGGTGCCGGACTTTTGACCACGTTCATGCGTAAGGCCATTTTGGGTGTTCCCCTGTGGGCGTTGAGTGCCACGGTCCTGTTCCTGGGCATCAACGGGAGCATTGCTTCAGAAGCTTCCATTATCGTTGTGCCGGCTTTGGCTGCAGCGGCATTCCAGGCCGTGGGGAAAAATCCTCTGGCAGGGCTGATTGCTGGATATGCGGCTACTAATGCGGGATTTACGGCTGCGGTGATCCTGACAGGAACGGATGCGCTGTTGTATGGTGTTACAGAGCAGGCGGCACAGCTGATTGATCCTTCTGTTACGCTCACCCCCGCTATCAACTGGTATTTCATGATCGTTTCCTGTTTTACGCTGACAGCAGTGGGCGTTTTTGTCAATGACCGGATCATCACTCCACGGCTGGGGGTGTATCAGGGAACGGAAAAAGCGGAAGAACGGCAGATTACCGAAACGGAAAAAATCGGATTGCGGAAAACAGGCTTGTTTACCCTGTTTTTCCTGTTCCTGCTGTTGCTTTGTCTGGTTCCGGAAAATGGGCTGCTCCGGGGAAAAGAAGGCAGCATCATCAATTCTCCCTTTATTAATGGGCTGGTACCCATCCTGATCATCTATTTTGTGCTGGCAGGCATTGTTTATGGCAAAGCCGTGGGTACCATTAAAAATATGAACCAGGTCCCTCTGCTGATGGCAGATTCCCTGCGGTCCCTGACTGGCTATATCGTCCTTGTATTTGTCATTGCCCAATTCATTGCCATGTTTGGCTATACCAATCTGGGCATGGTCATTGCGGTCAATGGGGCAGATGCTTTGAAAAATGCCGGATTCACCGGGATTCCTCTGGTCCTCAGCATGATTCTGCTGACCACTCTGGTGAATTTTGTCATGACCAGCGGGTCGGCCAAGTGGTATATCTTTGCACCCATTTTTGTGCCCATGTTCATGCTGTTGGGGTATTCTCCCGCGTTTGCCCAGGTGGTGTACCGCATTGGGGATTCCTGTTCCAATCCCATTACGCCGATCTATCCCTATCTTCCCATTGTGATCGGGATGGCCCAGAAATACAATAAAGAAACCGGGATCGGGACCATCATTTCTCTGATGCTCCCGTATTCCATTGCCTTCCTGCTGGTTTGGATCATCCAGGTCTGTGTATGGATGGCCTTTGATCTGCCTCTGGGACCGGCAGCTGGTGTCTTTTTCCACTGAGAGGAGCGATTGAGATGGGATATCAGGAACAGCTCGCTGCCGTGAAAAAGCTGAATCATGCATACCGCTGTTACAAATCCATTGAATCCTTGTTTGAACTGGATCAGTGGTCCGCCCTTCCTGTCGAAGGGGCTGCTTATCGGCAGCAGATGGGCTCGTTCGTGGCTGATCAGAAAAATGCCCTGTTCGCCACGGCCGAAGCAGCAGAAGCGTATGCCTATTTTTCGGGTGGGGACTGGCGGACCGTTGATTCTGATCTGGAAAGAGGGCTGATCCGCCTGTTCTTGTTCCGGTACCGCCATGCGGTGCGCATGCCTGGAAAAATACTGGAACAGTACAGCCTTTTACGGGTCACGTTGATGCAGAAATGGCAGGAAGCCAGAAAACAACAGGATTACGGAATCTTCAGTCCCTGGTTGGAACAGGCTTTCCAACTGAAAAAACAGATAGCCCTGGCAATCGAACCGGAAAAACCGGCTTTTGATACCCTGGTAGGGATGACGGATGAAGGGCTTTCCTGCCAGGAAGTCAGCAAACAATTTGTGGTACTGAAACAGGGAATCCGGCAGTTGATGCAGAAACTGGACCCAACAGTACAGGATGGCCGGGAAGATATTTTCCTGGAACAGCAGGAAGATCCGGGAGCTATGGAAACCTTTGCCCATCGGCTGGCCTATGAAAGCGGGTATGATCCCCGTAAAGGGCATTTCAACGATCAGGTGGTCCATGGCTTCACATCCTTCCTGGGCCCCCGGGATTCCCGCATTTCTACGTATCGGAATGGAAGCATTGCGCTGCTCTTTACCTGTATGCATGAAGCCGGCCATGCCATGTACGCCACGGGCGGGAATGCAGCTGTGAACGAGGCTGATTTATGGGGCGGCATCGAGGGCGGTTTCCATGAAGCCATGTCTCGCTTTAATGAAAATATGGTGGCCCGGAGCCGGGGGTATTGGAAACATTATTATCCACTGCTGCAAAAGGAGTTTCCCCGTTTCAGAGATGTGTCTGAGGACCAGTTTTACAGGGCGGTCAACCGGGTAAAACCGTCTCCCCGGCGGATTTCTGCCGATGAGGTAACTTACAGCCTGCATGCTATCCTGCGATTCGAACTGGAACGGGATATTTTTGCAGGAAAAATCACAGCCGAAGAGCTGCGGGATGCCTGGAATGAAGGATATCGGACCTGGCTGGGGGTGGAACCGGCCAATGACACAGAGGGAATCCTCCAGGATATGCACTGGGCCGGGGATTACATCGGGTATTTCCAAAGTTATGCGCTGGGGAATATTTATGATGGACAGATTTTGGAAAGACTCCAACAGGATCTGCCTGAGTATGAAGCAGATCTGGCCCAGGGGAATTTTATGCGGCTGAATCAATGGCTGGATGAGCATATCCGGCAGTATGGATGCATGTACACTGGTACGGAACTGATTCAGCGGCTTACAGGAAGCAGGCTGGATGCCCGTCCTTTTCTCCGATATTTGGAGAAAAAATATGTATTGCAGCGTAATAACGAACAATCATGAAAAAAGAAGTTGAAAACGGCTGTGAATGTTGCCGGTGAGTATTCACTGGACATCGTTCACAACCGTTTTGCTTTGTAGAGATAAAAAAGACAGAAAAATCGATATATAATTCAAGGCAACGTACATAATTCGGTTAAATGAATGCTATTTTCAACAAAAAGTGTTAAAATAAGAACGATATATCTATAAATATAAAAACTGTTCGAAAATATATTAAACTTTTTATGGCATAGTGATAAACTTGTACACAATCCAACTGGTTCTCTACCGTAATAAAGAGAAAACTGGGAGGCGCGGAAACAGACAGCGCAGGATGGAAGCAAAGAATGGTCTGAATGGATTCCAAGAGGAGGGGTAAGTATGATTCCAAAGATTGCGGCTTTGAATGGGGGAACCCTGGATTCCCTGGTGCTCAGCGTATCTCTGTTGGGCATTCTGCTGATTGTGGGTACCATGATCCGGCTGAAAGTCGGACTGCTGCGCAGGTATCACGTACCGGCATTGCTGGTGGCCGGACTGATCGGTCTGGCACTGGGTCCCTTTTTTCTGGGTTTCATCCCCAAAGAAGTCATCTCTTCATGGGCTGGCTTTTCCGGACGTCTGATTACGTTCGTGTTTGCGCCCATGCTGATGTTCAACAGCGTCCGCAGCGGTAAGGGTACGGTGAAGAAAGTGGCCAGCACCATTTCCTTTGGCTGGATGGTTTCTCTGGCACAATATGCTATCTCCATGATTCTCAGTGCCCCGATCCTGATCCCGCTGTTTCATGTGGATCCTCTGTTCAGTGCCATCGTGGAAGAAGGCTGGTTGGGCGGCCATGGTACCGCCGGCGGCATGGCACAGGTCTTTGAAGAACTGGGTTGGGCGGATGGAGCTTCCCTTTCCATCACTTCCGCTGAAGGGCATCATTGCCCGGGAACTGGGTGTGAGTCCGGCAGAACTGGATCCGGCCACCAGCCGGGCACCCATGCGTCCTCTTGAAATGGAAGTCTTTGCCAGAGAAGCAACGAAGGCGGACAAATGAAGAATACAGCAGATGTAATCATTGTGAGAGCAGGAATCGTAGGGACTGCCACGGCGTATTATCTGGCAAAGAGTGGATCCAGCGTCATTGTCTTGGAAGGGGATAAGAATGTGGGCAATGGAGCTGCCTCCCGGAACGGAGGGGGCGTCCGTCAATCCGGACGGGATGCCCGGGAACTGCCACTGATGCAGTTTGGCGTAAAAGCAATCTGGCCCACGATTTCCGATGAATTGTGCTATGACTGTGAATACCATCAGGATGGGAACCTGCGTTTGGGAAAAACAGAAAAACACCTGCAAATCCTGAAGCGGTTGGCGGATTCCGCTTGTGCCTGCGGGGTGGAAGTGAAGATGATCAATGGAGCGGAAGTGCGGGTCATTAATCCTTATCTGTCCGAAGAAGTCATCGGAGCCAGTTGGTGCCCCACCGATGGGAACGCCAATCCCATGGCTACCACTTTGGCTTTTTATATGGCGTCTCATATACTTGACATCCAGTATTATAGTGGAGATAAGGTTATAAAACTTCGAAAAATCAAATGACAGCTTTGCCAGGCTGTTACGGAAAGTGGCACCGTCTATGAAGGGGATACAGTGATGCTGGCGGCTGACTACGGCAGTCGGGCCTTGGCGGCAACGGTGGGGATTGACGTACCCATTGAAGTGAACCTGATTGAAGCTTTGGTCACCGAAGCGGAGCCTCATATGTTCAATCAGATGCTGGGGACGGCAGAAGCTGACTTTTACGGACATCAGACCAACCATGGATCCTTTGTGTTCGGCGGGGACTGCGGTTTGGAAGGATTTACGGAAGATCCCATCAACCGCCCTAATTCCAAGGACAACTGCAGCATTACGGTTCCCTGCATTTGTCGGGGCATCATGAAATACTTCTCAAATCTGGCCGAAGCCAAAATCGTCCGGACCTGGGCCGGGGAAGAAGACAAATGCGTGGACTTGGTACCGGTCCTGGGCACGGCGGAAGAAGTTCCCGGCATGATCCTGGCCTGCGGGTTCACCGGTCACGGCTTCGGCATCGGTCCGGCAGTGGGCAATCAGCTGGCAGAACTGATTGCCGAAAATAAGACAGAAGTGGATCTGTCGGCTCTTCATTACAACCGGTTCATGGCAAAAATCTGAAGAGCTGATTTGCAGGAAGTGTGCAGCACATGACTGGCTGCACACTTCTTTATTCACGGTCTCTTTCCATGGCTGTCTGTACCCGTTATAATAAAATCGATAGTGACGAAAGGAAGGGACCCGTTATGGAACAGGAAAAAGGGGCTGCAGGAAAACTTTCTTACAAGGATATTGCCTATGACCGGATCAAGGATGCCATATTGTTCAACCGTTTCCGGATCGGCGCCATTTATTCTCAGGAAAGCTTGTGCCGGGAACTGGGTATCAGCAAAACACCCCTGCGGGAAGCTCTGCTGGAACTCCAGACTGATGGGTATGTGACGTTCTGCCGGGGCAGAGGCGTACTGATCCAGCCAGTATCCTATGAAAAAGCCCATGATATCCTGGAGGCCAGGATGACCATGGAACCCATCTGTGCCCAGCTGGCGGCCCAGAGGGCGGGGGAAGAAGACCGAAAGAAAATGGAAAGCCTGCTGACCTCCCTCCAGGAAGGCCTTCCTTCCGAAGATGGGCAGCGGCTGTACCGGATCGACCACAGCTTCCACCGGGCTGTAATCAGGGCCAGCCACAACGAGATGTTTTATCGGTTCCTGGATGTGATCCTGGACCATTATCTCCGGTTTGAGGTAAAGAGCGTTTACAACAACTCCATAGATGCCCGGAAGGTCTATGCAGAGCATCAGCGGGTCTATGAGGCCATTGTGCAGAGAGACGGAAAGAAAGCATACAAGGCCATGGAAACCCATTTGAAGAATTCTTTTACCCGGACACTGCCGGAATATTGGAAAGAGTAATATATCACATCGATATATTTTTCAAAACAAAAACTATTGCTTACAGTAGCGTAATAGAGTATACTAAAAGAAAAAATGAGAATAAAAGGGAATTTTACATGAAATAAAAGAATAAGAAATATATTTCTTGTAACTGAATCAGAGGACGAATCAACATATTTCCTGCACTGGCTGTTCCAGTCTGTCCCAAGACAGACTGCTGCATTCATATCTTTCAAGGGAGGGATTTTTATGTTGGTGGCAATCTGGGTCATTACCTTTTGCCTGATCATTGGCATCGGTGTGTATGCCGGTTCCAGTATTCAGGAATCCAGCCAGTGGTCCGGGGGCGACCGTACTTTGGGCGCCTGGTCTCTGGGGTGTGTTTTTGCTGCCTGGCAGATTGGCGGCATGGCGATTGTGGGAGCTGCTCAAAATGGGTACAATCTGGGCATTTCAGGTGCCTGGTACTCCATTGCGGGCAGCTTTTATTTTGTATTCCTGGCCTTCTTCGCCAAACTGATCCGGGAAAATCTTCCCAGTGAATCAGTACCGGAATACCTGCAGCTGAAATTTGGACGGAAAACAGCCCGGCTGTATTCCTACGCCTGGATCGTCTATGGGTTCCTGTACATTCCCATCCAGCTGAAGACCGTGTCCAGCATTGTGCAGATCGTGCTGCCGGGACTGGGGGTCAGCTGGGCCATGCTGATTGGGGTAACCATTGCGGTGGTTTACACCAGCTTTTCCGGTATGCGGGGTGCCTCTGCCGTAGGCCGGGTGGTCTGCATTGGGACTTATATCCTGCTGATGGCATTTGTCTTCACCACGCTGCCCAAATTCGGGAACTACAGCGGCCTGCTGGCAAAACTGCCAGCCCAGTATGCCTCCTGGCACAATATGCCTACCCATCGGATCATTGCCTGGATTGTAGGCGGGTGTATCAGTACGGCCGTGATGCAGTCCGTACTCCAGCCTTTGCTGTCGGCCAAATCTCCGGAAGCGGCTCGGACCGGGTCCATTCTGGGGTATGTAATCGCGGCGCCTATCTGTATCTTAACGGCTCTTTGCGGGATGTTCTCCAGGGCATCCGGTGCTGATCTGGGGAATGGAACCACGGCTTTTGCCTATGCCATCAAAGCTTTCAGCAGTCCACTGTTTGCCGGTGTGGTTTTTGCGTTTGCCACGATGATCATTGCGGCTACCATGGCTACCATGATGCTGGCCACTGGAACCATCATTACCAACGTATACAAAACGGAAATCAATCCCAATGCAGATGATGCCCAGGTATTGAAAATCTCTAAATGGATTACTTTCATTTTCGCCTATCTGACCCTGCTGCCGGCCAATCTGATTCCCAGCAATGCGCTGACTAACCTGTTCCTGACCTTGCAGCACGTGGCGGCAGCACCGGTAAGCTTCTCCATCCTGGCTGGGATCATGTGGAAAAAAATTACGCCCCAGGGAGCTTTCTGGAGTATGCTCTGCGGGATGATTGTGGGGGTTGCGTGGATGCTCCTGAAATTGACGGATATGCTGGAAGCAGTATATCCTGTGGTTATTGTGACTTATTCAGTTGGGATCATTGTATCCCTGATGACGGGAAAGAAGGAAGCAGCATGACTCAAACAAAAAAGGAAATCTATATGTGGCCCTCTTATTGGAGTCGGCCAGTGGCTCATGGCTCCTGTGGTGCCATCAGCAGTAACAGTGTCTATGCCACAAGGGCTGGGCTGGAAATCCTGAGAAAGGGCGGCAATGCCTTTGATGCGGCGGGGGCGGTTTCCTTGGCACTTCCGGTGGTGGAACCCCACCATTCTGGTTTGGGTGGCGGCTGCTTCTCCCTGTTGTATGTGGCCAAAGAGAAAAAATTTGTGGCGTTAGACGGCAGGGGAATCGCCCCCAAGGCGGCAGGACCGGATCTGTTTATCAAAGATGGGGAAGTCCAGGATGAGTGGAAAGATCTGGGAGGTCAATCGGTGGCTGTTCCCGGCTTGCTGCGGACACTGGAAGAAGTGTTGGAAAAATATGGATCTTTGACCTGGAAAGATGTTGCGGCACCTGCCATTCGACTGGCGGAAGAAGGATTTGGCACCGGTTATACGGAATCTCTGACTATGGAGGATGATTCAGTCCGTCGGAAGCGCCGGTTGTCAGAAGCTTTTCGAAAACTGTATCTGAAACCGGATGGCAGCCAATATCGGTTTGGGGAAAAACAGACCAATCCGGAAATCGGGAAATTGCTGGAACAGGTGGCGGAAAAAGGGGCAGATGCCTTCTATACTGGAAAAACAGCTCAGCAGATGGTGGATTTGATCAATGAACGGGGTGGCTGTTTCGCTTTGAGCGATTTCAGTGAATACCGTCCCAAGTATCGGCAAGTCCTGCATTCCACTTATCATGGTACTGATGTGGTCTCTTTTGGCCCGCCCAGCGGGGGATGCGCTGTTTTGGAGATGCTGAATATCCTGGAAACCCAGGATGTTCAGAAAACAGGACAAAATACGGCGGCCACCATCCATGCCCTGGCAGAAGCGATGAAGCTGGGATTTGCTGATCGGAGCCAGGCCCTGGGAGATCCGGATTTTGTCCAGGTGGATACGGACCGTTTGATCAGCAAGAAATTTGCCGGGGAGCGGGCTGCCCTTATGACAGAAAAGGCCGGGGAATTTGCGGCAGCAGAAAACATCGCTGCCAAGGAGTATCCGGGCAATACCTCCCACTTCGCTGTGATGGATAAAGAAGGCAATGCTTTCTCACAGACACAGACTGTCCGTGACTGGTTTGGCTGTGGTATTGTAGTAAATGGTCTTGGGTTTGTCCTGAACAACGCCATGAGTGATTTTTCAGCAGAAGCTGGGGCCATTACCAGCCAGGGACTCAGCTATGGTATGGCCAACAGCATCGCTGGAGGCAAGACACCGCTGTCCAGCATGGCGCCCACCATGGTCTGCCGGGATGGGAAACCGTTCCTGTCCATTGGAGCAGCCGGTGGCCCCCGGATTATTACCGGCATCGTACAGGGTATCGTCAATGCCGTGGATTTCGGATTGACGCCGGAGCGGCTGGTGGGGCTGCCCTTCATCCATTGCCAGACCCGGAAGCAAGGTCTGGAAGTGGAACTGGGGATTTCGGAAGATACGCTGGATTTGTTGCGGAAACGGGGCCATGCTATTGTTAAGGTGCCCAGCGATCAGGCCATGAGTACGATGCTCAATAGTGTCATGTGTCGGGATGGAGAGTATTATGCTGCCGGGACCCAGCGGGTCGACGGATGCGGCGGAGCCCTGCTGCAGGATGGCCATATAGTGCTGGAAGGAGTAAGCCAGGAATAAACAGAACCAAAAAGAAAGGGTTGCTGCATTGGCAGTGACCCTTTCTTTTTTGCTTTTACTTTATCTGTTTTTTCACATTCCTTACGA
>ULVN01070950.1_pt1 | contig 11478 bp, 8 predicted proteins | sample 1959491 | NCBI WGS metagenome assembly ULVN01 (sample SAMEA4835787, study PRJEB28245) | human gut metagenome | biome: gut microbiome; material: fecal sample | place: Denmark | collected 2008 | reverse complement strand
GGCTTTCCTATTGGCGGCTGACCGGCTGCGGTCGAAATGACAGTGAGGTGAAGTGGCAGCTGTGTCATTTCTGTATTTTTTCACAGCCCCTTTTTATTTTCTCCCTTTCTCCACTTGAAATTTTAAAGTGTTTTTCATAATCGGTTTACTCCATATATCGGCAATGCTAAAATCTAATTATGAAAAACCATATTTCTGCAAGGAGGAAATTATCATGAATAAACAGGAAGAAGCAGTACACGCCCACAACTGCGGCTGCTGCCACTGCCACCACCATCATCATGGGGAAAGTCATATCCATGAAGATGATTCCGGAAGCGACACTGAGGAAGACCACCATCACGGATGCTGCGGTCATCATCATGACCATAACCATCACCATGAGGAGCCTCTTCCCCACGATCATTCCCATGATCCGGAAATGGCAAGGTATGTGAATAACGAAAAGGATATCATGGAAGATGAGAAGGACATTGACGCCGATGAGCGCCGTGCTTTTGGCCATTTCCATGATTTAGGAATCCACCACCGGGAAGGTCATGCATCGGACTGCCACTGTCATGAATGTGTGGAGGAAGAGGACTGCGACATCTGCGGGAAAAGCCTTGACCGCTGCCGCTGCAATTTCCTTGGAAATACGTACCACCGCGCCGTGTACCACATGGAACATCTGGACTGCATGGAATGTGCCGCTAAGATGGAAGGGAAGATTCGGGAAATGCCCTCTGTTTTCTTTGCTTCCATTTCTTTCCGTACCAAAGAGCTCCGCCTTGTTTCCAAAGAGGATCCGGATCAGCTTCTGAAGGAAGTACTGGCAGTATGCAGAAGCGTTGATGAATCGGTGGGCATTGTGCCGCCGGTGGATAGGGCAGCCTACCGGACTGAAACCTATGAAATCCCTACCCTGGACTGCGCTGCCTGCGCGCTGAAACTGGAAAAGCTGATTAACCGTCAGCCCGGCGTTCTCTCCGCTTCCATTTCCTATGCCACGAAAACTATGAAGCTCACGGCAGAGGACCCGGACAGCCTGATTCCCACCCTTACGGAAAAGTGCAATGAGGTGGAGTCTCCTACGGAAATCAGGAAGAAAATGCGGGCTCCCAAAAAATCCATGGAGGAAAAGGAAAAGCCCCTCCCCTTTTATCGAAAGCTTTTTACCGAAGAAGGACAGCTCCGGATGGGCGGCATTCTCTTTGTGCTGGGCATGGTGCTGCACTACCAGCCCTTTGGCATCCTGTCCCTGCCGGACATGTACGGGAATATTCTTTTCTTTATTTCCTACCTCATTCTTGGCGGGCCCATCCTTTGGACAGCACTGAAGAATGTGAGCCACGGGGAATTCTTTGATGAAACCTTCCTCATGACCATCGCCACCTTAGGCGCCTTCGGCATTCAGGAGTACCCGGAAGCGGTGGGTGTCATGTTCTTCTACCGCATCGGTGAATATCTCCAGGATCTGGCCAGCGGAAAGAGCAGGAAACAGATTATGGACGCCGTAGATCTTCGTCCGGAAATGGTGCACCGTCTCTCCGGTAATGAAATGGAAACCGTTCCGGCGGAAGAGGCCAGGGTAGGAGACATTCTTCTTATCCGCCCCGGCGACCGTATCCCCCTGGACGGACTCATTGTAGAAGGAAACACGCAGATTGATACCTCCGCCGTTACCGGAGAACCAAAACCGGTGATGGCACCGGCAGGAAGCCATGTGGACTCCGGCTGCGTCAATATGACCGGCACCATCAAACTGCAGGTAACCAAGATACTGGCAGAATCCATGGTCAGCCGCATTCTGGACTCCGTGGAAAATGCAGTGGCCAGCAAGCCGAAAATCGACCGCTTTATTACCCGTTTCTCCCGCATTTATACGCCGGCGGTGGTACTGATTGCCCTTCTTGTAGCAGTGGTTCCTCCCCTCTTCTTCCAGGCGGACTGGGAGAAATGCATTTACACTGCCCTCACCTTCCTCGTCATCTCCTGCCCCTGCGCCCTTGTGATTTCCGTGCCCCTGGCATTCTTTGCAGGCATCGGACGGGCTTCCAAAGAGGGTATCCTCTTTAAAGGCGGCACGGTGATGGAAGTGCTCTCCAAAGTCAAAGCGGCGGTGATGGATAAGACAGGTACCCTGACGGAAGGCAAATTCAAGGTACGCTCCATCCTCCCTGCCCATGGCAAAAAGCAGGAAGAAGTACTTTCCCTGGCTGCGGCCTGTGAAATTTATTCCACCCACCCCATCGGAAAATCCATCATAGAAGCGGCAGGCGAGAAAAAGCTGTCCCTTCCAAAAGTAGAAAATCTCCATGAAACCGCAGGCCTTGGCATGGAAGGCATAATGGAAGGCCTGCCGGTATACGCAGGAAACAGAGCCCTCATGATGAAGGCCGGCGTTTCTGATAAGGAACTGGATGCACTCCCTGCGGAAGGCACGGTGGTATACCTGGCCAAAGGAAAGGAACTCCAGGGCTGTATCGCCATCGCCGATGCCTTGAAAGAAGATGCCATATCCTCTGTGCAGGAAATCAAAGCCTTGGGGGTAACACCGGTCATGCTGACCGGCGATAATCCTGAAAGTGCGGAAAAAGTGGCAGAAAAGGCAGGCATTTCCAAAGTCTATGCCGGACTCCTCCCTCAGGATAAACTTTCCATTATGAAAGAAATCCGTGAAAAAGAGGGCTCCGTCCTCTTCGTCGGCGACGGCATCAACGACGCCCCCGTCCTGGCCGGCGCCGACGCAGGCGCCGCCATGGGAAGCGGCGCCGATGCAGCCATTGAAGCGGCGGACCTGGTATTCCTGAACTCCGACGTCAGGGCCATTCCCCAGGCCATTCGCCTGTGCAGGAAAGTACTTTCCACCGCCTGGCAGAACGTAGCCTTTGCCCTTTTTGTAAAAATCGCTGTCATGATCATGGGCCTTCTGGGATACGCCAACATGTGGGTGGCCGTATTCGCCGATACCGGCGTCACCCTCCTCTGCATCCTCTACTCCGTAAGACTTCTTCGGATGAAAATGTGAATGGCAATGAGCTGGTGAACTAGTGGACTAGTGAGCTGGTAAAATAGTCAAATAAAAACAGCTGTGAAAATGATGAAACATTTTTCACAGCTGTTTTTTGGTTATGCAGAATAAAGCCGGACATGGGAAGACCCTTGACTCTGTCATTCTGAACGCAGTGAAGAATATTGGTACGTGTCGTGCATGAGACGATTGGAATTCATGCAGGGGCCTGGTACTTGTTGCGCTCTTCCCGCCGACCGGTATTCTTTAGTGAGCTAGGGAGCTAGTTGGAGTCAATGTCTACATGTACTGCGCGTATTCTGCATAGAATGCGCGAGTCGGCCAAAGTTGGCCCTTAGCCTGCCCATAAAAGGGCCTTCCTTTTAATTGGTCGACCGTCGATCCTTCGCTGACGCTCAGGATGATGGGTAGGAGGCGAGAAAGTGAAGGATGAAGCACCAGCACACTAGTACACCAGCCCGCTAACCCACTACATCACTCCACTATTTCCGGCCCGTTTTCCTTATCTTCATTCTTATCCTTCGGGAAGACCAGGTTCAGCACCATGGCTACGATGAAGACGACGGCTACGCAGTTGTCGGCGAAGACGCTTCTGAAGAGGTCCGGGAAGATGTGGAAAATCTGGGGTGTCTGGGTGAAGCCCAGGCCGATGGAGAGGGACAGGGCGGCGATGCTCATATTTCTCTGGGAATAGCCGCAGTCACCGAGCATGCGGACGCCGCTGACTACGATGGAGCCGAACATCATAAGTGTGCAGCCGCCAAGAACCGCATTGGGAAGGGAGGCCAGGATGACACCCAAGGCGGGGATGAGACCGGCCAGAATCATGATAAGGGCACCGCAGCCGATGGCTTTTCGATTCACCACATGGGTCATGGCAATGAGGCCTACGTTCTGGCTGAAGGAGGTGATGGGCATGCAGCCGAAGAGGGAGGACAGGCTGGAAATGAAGCCATCCACCGCAATGGCGCCGGATACTTCCCTGTTTGTAGGAGTGCGGCCGAAGCCCATGGCTGCCAGGGCGCTGGTGTCCCCCAGCGTTTCAGTGGCAGATACAAGGAAAATCAGGAAAATAGAGAAAATGGCATCCGCATGGAATTCCAGGGGCACCGGCATGATGGCAGGAAGAGAAAGGACTGACACCTGGGTGATTCTGGACAGGTCCACCATGCCGTAGAACCAGGCGGCAATATACCCCACCACCAGACCGAAAAGGACAGAAAGCTGCTTATAGAAGGAATGGGCCTTCACATTGAATATCAGGCAGGAAACAAGGGTAATGGAACCTACAATGAGGTATTTCGCATCTCCGAAGTCCGGCGCACCGAAGCCGCCGCCGAAGGAATTGGCTCCGATGGGAAGGAGGGAAAAGCCGATGGCCGTTACTACGGAAGCCGACACGATAGGCGGCACGAATTTCTTCCACCAGGTAGCCCCAAGGCCCAGTATCCCTTCCAGGATACCGCCGATTAAAGCAGCCCCCAGCACGGCGCCGTAGCCGTACTTCGTACCGATGACGCAGGCCACAGACACGAAGGTGAAGCTGATACCCATAATAATAGGAAGGCCGCTGCCAAGCCTCCATAAAGGAAACATCTGGAGAAGAGAGCCTATCCCTGCCACAATCATGGCAGACTGCACCAGGGCCCCTGACTCTTCCGGCGACATTTTCACCGCTCCTGCCACAATAAGGATGGGAGCGATATTGGCCACAAACATGGCCAGCACGTGCTGCAGGCCGAAGGGAACGGCCTTTTGAAAAGGAATATCTGCTTTCAGCCGGTAAATGGCATCGTTTTCTTTCATGGTACAGACCTCAGCGGAAGGAAATGGTGCCGGTGGCAGCATCCATCTTTTCAATAATGGCAAGGGACTTCACGTCCACCCCTTTGCTGCGAAGGGCGTCGCCGCCTCCCTGGAAACCTTTTTCAATGCAGATGCCCACACCTTCCACAATGCCGCCTGCCTGGGAAACCAGATCCATCAGACCCTCCACAGCACAGCCATTGGCCAGGAAATCGTCCATAATGAGGATATGCTCCCCTTCATTCAGATATTTCTTGGAAACAACCACGTGGTTTACCTTGTTGTGGGTAAAGGATTTGACTTCCGTAGCATACACGTCGGCATCCATGTTGGAACCTGCGGACTTCTTGGCAAAAACGACGGGAACACCGAAATAAATGGCCGTGAGGCAGGCTATACCGATGCCGGAAGCTTCGATGGTCAGAATCTTATCCACCTTTTTTCCGGAAAAAAGCTTCTTGAATTCCTTTCCCAGCTCACTGATGAAAGGTACATCGATCTGGTGATTCAGAAAGCTGTCCACTTTCAATACATTTCCCGGTTTAATCACCCCGTCGGATAAAATTTTCTTCTGTAAAAGATTCAATTCCTCTGCCATTGTTCCTTGTTCCTTTCTCCCTGTGTGGAATAAAAAATATATTTACTTATTTTATCATGGGAAGGCAGGTATTGCAAAAGTAGATTGGGACCGGTAAGCGGGTTGGGAACAGAGGGTTCAGAGGGGAAGGTTGACGGCCCTTCGGGCCGAGGGTTCTTAAGGTTCGTAATTTTGACGGGCTCTTTGGGGCCTAAATGACTTTTCCGTAAATCGCCGCCTTTCGGCGGCGGGGCTGTGAAAAAATGATTTACATTTTTTCACAGCCCCCTATCCTCAGCCCTATCGGGCAGGCTCCTTCCAGAGGAAGGAGCCTGCGTTACGGTAATACCCTCCTGCTACTTAATTCTTGCTATGCATTATGGTGAATTGGCCGCCTCCGGCGGCCACCCCCTATCCGGCTGCGCCGGACTTCCCCCCAGAGGGGAGAATAGACCACTCTACGCTCTCCTGTAGAGTCATGTGGCACATTGGTAAGCACCCATAGTCCCACCAGCGAAGCTGGGGGGAAGGTGGTGGCGCAGCCACCAAAGGGGGTGCCGCATTTTCATCGCCCGTCAGGGCGGCTCCCTGGTTTTATAAGAGACGTTCTTTATTATTTTAAGGACGCCCACCAAGGCCTCCGCCCCCGCCGCGTAAGCGGCCACAACCCTTGGCCCGTGCGTTAGGGAAGCGCTGATTAAATCATTGTTTGCTTTTATTCTTGAATTTTTATGCAATGCAAGGAATGGGACGACGCGAATAGCGAGCTATTTAAGGAGTCCCATGACGAAGCAGTGCATAAAAATTCTTATAAAAGCAGACTCTATGATTTAATCAGTGCTTCCCTAGCACAGGGCCATATGCCCCTCTGCCGCGCAGCCGAAGGTCCCTTTGGGAATACAAACGCTCCACGGCTGCACGCCCACCTTCCCTTTTGAACCTTCTGAACCAGCCCGCTTTTAGCGGGCCGAACCTTCTGAACCCTCACGCCAAAGGCGTGTCCCTCATGCCCTTCTGAACATTTTCTCCACCTCTTCCCATTTCATCATGCCGTCTTCATTTTCTCCGATTCCTTCAAAATGGAGGGGGAAGAAGGTGAGCCTGTTATGCATGCCGGGGACGTGGAGGTGCCGCATCTGTTCTGCGGTGTAGTAGAGAAGGGTTACTGTGCCGTAGTCCTTTGCGTCTTCACCTTTCCATTTTTCGATGAGGATTTTTACACCGAAGGGGACTCTTTTTTCAAGGGAGCCGGGAAGGCTGTAGGGTTTGGTGCCAAGGGATGCCAGGATGACGGATACGTTGGAGTCGTGGCCGCAGATGTAGGTGAATGGGGAAGCGGGGTCCATGATTTCCCTGTGGATGAGCTGAAGGAGGGGCGATGCCATGAGGCGGGCGGCGCCGGGCATGCCGTAGAGGATGAGGCCGAAGTCGTCTTTCAAATCCCCTATTTTGGCCCAGTCCGAAAAGGACAGGTTGTGCCCGAAGGCCGCTTCTTTATCATTTTCCGTTTCATAGTACCGGATAAGCAGGGAATCGCTTAAGGAATGGGCCGTTTTGATTGAGCCTGTCATTTTCGGCTTTTTCCCTGCTTCCATATGGACCCTGCAGTCATAGGGGTCAAATCCTTTGAACTCACCGGAAATGGCGGCAGGAGAGCGGGATATATCAAGCACTCTTTCCATCTCTTTGAAGTCCCTGCGGAGTTCTTTTTCATGGGTATGAAGGAAATCCTTTGTCCAGGTTTCTTCCTTGCTTTGGAGCTCTGACACCGCAGAGGCGCTCATATCTGCAGGCAGCGCGGTGCCGTAGGCCGGGTCCTTCTCCCCTTCTTTCCTGTGGATGATGGAAATATCCTTTGTGGGAGCAAGACCTGTGGCAAAAAAGCGGGCGGTGGCAATGGTACGTTCATCGGAGTCGGAATAGAAGCGGACCGGTTCTCTGAAAATATCAAAATGCTCTTCTTTGAAATAGTCTTTCATAGACTGTCCCATCATGGTCTCCAGAATCCCGCCCCGCTTGGAGAGGTCCCCCGGATTTCCTTCCCCTTTCTGCCAATGATGAGGGGTGAGGGCGTTTCTTTTTTCATTGTCTGTGGACATAGGCGAACGCAGATTGTGCCGGCTGAAAATCACCACCTTTTCCAGGGTATAATCCTGATGCATCCCCTCTCTGGCCAGTACCGGCGCGCCGGGGGCAGCGAAGGAGAGGCAAAAAAGGGAAATCATAAGGCAGGCAGTCCGTTTTTTTACTGAATGTAGAAATTTCATAGTTCCTCCAGCCAAAAAGGCCTTCCCATAGGAAAGCCTTTTTCTATTATTTTACCAGTCCGCCGTAATCTTTCAGCATCTGGTATACGTGATTCTTTTCTTCTTCCGATGGTTCCACAATGGGGAGACGGAAATGGCCGCCAGGCTGGCCGATGAGGTTCACTGCAGTCTTTACCGGAATGGGGCTGGCAATGAAGAACATGCCTTTCATAATGGGGTACATTTTGATATGAAGGGCTCTTGCCTTTTCCAGGTCTCCCTTTTCAAAAGCATCCACCATGGCCAGAAGATCATCGCCGATAACATGGCTGGCTACGGAAATAACACCTACGCCGCCTCCTGCCAGGATGGGCAGGGTGAATGCATCGTCGCCGCTGTAAATCATGAAATCGTCAGGCAGGAGCGTCTTTTCTTTGATTACCTGGTCCCAGTTGCCTGTAGCATCTTTGATACCGACCACATTGGGGCAGTCATCAACGATTCTCTTAATGGTTTCCGGCTGGATGGATACGCCTGTACGGCCGGGAACGTTGTAGAGAACAATGGGCAGATCCACGTGTTTGGCAATGGCACGGAAATGCTGGTACATGCCTTCCTGGTTCGGTTTTACATAGAAAGGAACAATGGCCAAGGCGCAGTCAATGCCCGTCTTTTTCGCTTCTCTGCCGAAAAGGATGGTGTCTCTGGTGCTGATGGTGCCGATATTCCCCATAACCGGGACTTTCTTGCCGGGGGCATTTCTGCCTACGGCGTCAACAATGGTTTTGTAGAGTTTCAGCTTTTCTTCACTGGTCATGGTGGCGCCTTCACCGGTGGTGCCGCCTACCAGGATACCTTCAGAGCCGTGAGCCACCAGGTGTTTAGCCAGTGCGGCTGCTCCTTCATAATCTACAGAACCATCTTCATGAAATGGAGTAATCATGGCGGTAATAACCCGTCCGAATTTTGCTGTTGCCATTTTTTATTCTCTCCTTTTTTTAGTGGGCTGGTGTTTTAGTGGGCTAGTGGGATTCACTTACGACGTGAAGTGTAGTGCTTCCCGTCGACCGGTATTTAGAGGCAGTCCGCTCACTTACTGCTCTTACCGAGATCCTTCGCTTCGCTCAGTATGACGAGTGGGAGGCGGGAAGGTATAGGATAGCGCCGGTTATGAGATGGCCCCTTGACTCTGTCATTCTGAACGCAGTGAAGAATCTTGGTACGTGTCGTGCATGAGACGATTGGAATTCATTCAGGGGCCTGGTACTTGTTGCGCTCTTCCCGCCGACCGGTATTTAGAGGCAGTCCCCTCACTTACTGCTCTTACCGAGATCCTTCGCTTCCGCTCAGTATTCTGACGAGTGGGAGGCGGGAAGGAACAAAAGGGAGGCGCGAAGGTATGGGATGGTGCCGGAAAACCTGACGCCCCTTGAGCGAAGCGAACACAACCTTTTTACACAACCTGCGGACCCTTCGGGTCCGCCCCCTTTGGTGGCATCAGCCACCACCTTTCCCCCTAAAAGGGGGGCACAATACGATAAAGGTAAATCCGGTCTCAAATCATATCATGGGCAATCATGTATTCTGCAATCTGCAGGGCATTGAGGGCAGCGCCTTTGCGGATCTGGTCGCCGCAGGCCCAGAGGTTGATGCCGTTTTCGCTGTAGAGATCTTTCCGGATGCGGCCTACGGCCACGTCGGTCTTGTTGGAAGTGTCCAGGGGCATGGGGTAAATCATATTTTTAATATCATCCACCAGCACAGCGCCCTTGAAGTTCTCAATCGCTTTCTTGACTTCATCGGTGGTGACATGATCTTCGGTCTCAATGTAGATGGATTCCGCATGGCTCCGGATAACCGGTACGCGGACAGCGGTAGGCGTAATGGCGATGGTGTCGTCGTGGAAAATCTTATGGGTTTCGTTCACCATCTTCATTTCTTCCTTGGTATATTCGTTATCCAGGAACACATCAATCTGGGGGATTACGTTGTAGGCGATCTGGTAATGCTTGGGCAGGCTGGCGGAGGGAAGAATCTTCGGTTCGTAGGTTTCCCCTTTGGCAATGGCCGCCGCTTCGTCCAGGAGTTCGTCAATGCCGTCTTTGCCGGCACCGGAAACGGCCTGGTAGGTGCTTACGATAATCCGCTTGATTCTGGAAATATCGTAAATAGGCTTCAGCGCCATGAGCATGATAATGGTGGAGCAGTTCGGGTTGGCGATAATGCCCTTGTGTTTAGCAATATCTTCCGGGTTGATTTCCGGAATGACCAGCGGTACTTCCGGATCCATACGGAAGGTGGAAGAGTTGTCAATGACTACGGCGCCCCGTTTGGCAGCTTCCGGAGCCAGGGTCTTGCTGATGCTTCCGCCGGCAAAGAGAGCGATGTCGATATTTTCAAAGGATTCGGGCTTTGCTTCTTCTACGATGTATTCCTTACCCTTCACCAGTACCTTTTTTCCGGCAGACCGTTTGGAAGCCAGAAGCTTCAGGGATGCGAACTGAAAATCCCTTTCTTCAAAAAGGCGGATAAATTCCTGTCCCACAGCGCCGGTGGCGCCAAGGACTGCTACGCGTGGCAGTTTACTCATAAAAGCACCTCATTCCAGATAATTTTCCAAACCATATACAAAGCCCTTGACGGTCATGCATTTCTTGCAGGCCAGCATGACGCCGGGCATAAAGGACTTTCTGTCCAGAGAATCATGACGGAGCGTCAGGATTTCCCCATAACCGCCGAAGAGCACTTCCTGATGGGCCACATAACCGGGCAGGCGGACGGAATGGATGGTAATGCCTTCATACTTACCGCCACGGACGCCGGGAAGGCTTTCCTTTGTTTCATCAGGTTCCGGAGCGCCGGTGCGGGCAGCTGCCATCTTTTCGGCAGTGAGCTTCGCCGTGCCGGAGGGCGCATCATACTTGTGGTTATGATGGAGTTCAATGATTTCTGCATTCGGCATGTATTTAGAAATTTCTGCAGACACCTTCATCAGAAGCACAGCGCCCAGGGAGAAATTCGGAGCCACAAGGCCGTTGGCACCGGTTTTGGCAACGATGGCAGAAAGCTCCTCCCTCTGCTCAGCGGTAAGGCCGGTGGTGCCGATCACCATATTCACTCCATTTTCAAGGACGAACTTCGCATTTTCATAAATGACCTTCGGGCTGGTGAAATCCACCACCACGTCCGGCTTCTTGACTTTGAAAGCCTCTGCCAGGGATGGTGCAATGGTAATGCCGTTATGACCGCAGCCTACGACCTCACCCAGGTCCTTTCCTGCAGCGCCGGGATCCACAGCGCCGGCCATCTCCAATCCTTCTTCAGCCATCACAGAGCGAACTACTTCACTGCCCATGCGTCCGGCTGCGCCGTTTACTAAAACTTCAATCATGCGTACTCCTCCTTCTATGGCTCTATAGGCAGAAACTCCCTATAAGGCATTTGATAGTTTGAATCTATGGTAGTATAAATCGACAATCACGTCAATATGGGAAATGATTTTTTATACATGAAACGGGGCCGCTGTGCGGCCCCGGGTTCAGAGGGTTCAGAGGGTGGTGGTGGCGGCTGGCGCCGCAATTTTTATAAAAAAGGGGCGCGGCTGACGCCGCAGGTTGGGGCCGACTACGTCGGCGGGTTGTGTAGAAGGGGGCGACGGCCCTTCGGGCCGAGGGTGGTGGTATCGCCCTTGGACACACCTTCGGTGTGAGGGTTGACGGGGCTTCGCCCCGAGGGTTGTGGCCGCCTGATGGCGGTGGGTTATATTCGCTTCGCTCAGGGGGCGACAGCGGCTGGCGCCGCAATTTTTAAAGTCAGCGTTACGGGACTCTCTCCCG
>ULVN01126561.1_pt1 | contig 11483 bp, 8 predicted proteins | sample 1959491 | NCBI WGS metagenome assembly ULVN01 (sample SAMEA4835787, study PRJEB28245) | human gut metagenome | biome: gut microbiome; material: fecal sample | place: Denmark | collected 2008 | reverse complement strand
ATTGTAAGCACGTTCTTCGATCAATCGGTCTTCTGTTTTGAACTTTTCAAGTTCAGTTTCGTCTGTAAAAAAATATTCTTCGCCTTCTTTTTCTCCCTCACGCCGTGGACGGGTTGTATAGATCGTTACATTTTTTAACTGTGGCATTCTTTTTCTCAGTTCTTTGTAGATTGTGTCTTTCCCCGTTGAACTTTTTCCCATCAGATAATATATTTTACTCATGTTTCCACACCTTTATCTTGCCTTCCGTCTGTATTCCTTCTATTTGGAGATTCTGTGTTTCATAATAACAAAGAAGTTCTACTGCTTCCCGGCTGATCCGCTCTCCGGGTACGATAACCGGGCTTCCCGGTGGGTAGAGATATGCGTATTCCAGAGAAATGTGTCCTTCACTTTCTTTCCACGGAATCTCTTCTGCTTCTCCGTCTTCTTCCCGTTCTGCTGCCTCCTGCGGTGTAAAATACTGCTCCAGTCTAGGAAGCTCTCCGGAAATCTCTATGCTTCCGGAAACGGCTGTTTTTGCTTCCAGCTGATCGTCTATTTCCAGTAACGCAGATTTTAACCTGTCCAGTCCTTCCTGCGTATCTGCCACAGTCGTCATCGCAAGTACATAGGTTCCTCCGGTCATTTCCATTTCCAGATGATATTCTTTTCGCAGCCGGTCCGCAAGCTCCGGACTTGTAATATTTGCATTTGCTGTGGAAATCACAACTTTGGAAATATCATAATGTTCTGTACGGAGAATCTGTAAATGCTGTAATGGCTTCAGCTCTTCTCTGAACTTTTGCAGCCTCTCTACATAAAGTTCAAATGCTTCCTCACATTTTCCATCCAGGAAATCCACGCAGGCATCCAGGCTTGCCATGAAAATATACGACGGACTGCTGCTCTGCAACATATCCAGATATTTCTTAATTCTTCTTCGATTGGCAAGCTTTCCGTTGATATGCAGGATTGCAGTCTGTGTAAGAGAAGGCAGTGTCTTGTGCAGACTGTTGATCACCACATCTGCTCCCAGATCATTTGCGCGCCCCGGAAATGCCGGATGAAATCCAAAATGCGGTCCATGTGCTTCATCTACGATCAGTGGAATCCTATACGAATGTGCCACTTCCGCAATTCCTTTCACATCCGATACCACGCCATCATAATTTGGAGATACGATCACAACGGCTTTGATATCCGGCTCTGCAGCAAGTGCTTTTGCCACATCTTCTTTGCTGATCTCCCCGTTCATATGCATGGAAATATCAAATTCCGGATACACATAGCGCGGTACAAGACCATTCATATAGATTGCATGGTAAATGGATTTGTGACAATGGCGTGCCACCAGAATCTTATCTCCCCGGTGCGTACATCCCATCACTGCACTTAAAATTCCGGCAGTACTTCCATTTACCAGAAAATGACTTTCCTCTGCCCCAAATACCCTTGCGGCTCTTTCCTGCTCTTCTTTTAAAATACCATCTGCGTGATGCAGATCATCGAAACCATCGATTTCCGTGATATCCAGATCGTATGGGAGTTCAATTCCAAGAAGTGTCTTGTTTCTCTTATGTCCCGGCATGTGAAATGCGTAAAAATCGCTCTCGGAATATGCTTTTAATTTATCGTATAGTCGTTCCATTTTAAACCTCTTTAAGTCTTTTAGAAACATCATATAATTTTTCTTCCAAAAACGCAAGAGGACGAAACGGTTCTCCCATTTCGTCCTTTCCATATATTCCGGCTTACACAGCTACAATCTCAAACACTTCCGCCTGGAAATCTCCCTTATCATTCACGCCCTTCTTCCATACACCGGACGCAGAATCGGACAGGATCATTCCGACTTGCATCAGCTCATCGCCATAGCAGTCATAAGCATATCCGCTGACCTTATAACAGGTATCTTCTTTCAGCCCTTTCAGCTTCAGTCTCTTAAATCCAACATTGACCGGCTGCATTACCCGGTAATAACCAACCAGCGCCTTCTTCTGATCCTCCGATACGATCATCCATGCGGTCTCATTTCCCTCAAACGGACTCTTCAGTCGATAGAAAGTTCCTTTCTGGATCAGATCTCTCTTCTCCTTCATAAATGCGATCTGACGGCGGATTTCTGCCTTATCTTCCTCGCCAAGCTTTAAAAGGTCAAGCTCATATCCAAAAGTTCCAAAGTAAGCCACATCTGCTCTTGTCTCGAGCGGTGTCACACGGTTTGTCTGATGGTTCGGTGAAGCTGATACATGGCTTCCCATACAACTCACCGGATAAACCATTGAAGTTCCATACTGGATTTTCAGACGTTCGATTGCGTCAGTATCATCCGAAGTCCATCCCTGCGGTGCATAATAAAGCATTCCCGGGTCAAATCTTGCCCCACCACTTGCACAGGATTCAAACAATACATGCGGAAAACGGCTGGTCAGGCGCTCATACAGTTCATACACACCAAGGATATATTTGTGGCAGACCTTTCCCTGATACTCTCTGTCATTTCCATTGGAGAACACCTCTGAAAATGTACGGTTCATATCCCATTTGATATAAGATACCGGCACTTCTGCAAGAAGATTTTCCAGCATGTCCCCGATATATTCACGTACCTCTTTCTTAGAAAAATCCAGTACATACTGTGTCCGGCTGTGGCAGATCCGCTTGCCCTGTTCTGCAAGAAGCCAGTCCGGATGCGCCCTGTACAGATCACTGTCTTTGTTTGTCATCTCCGGTTCAATCCAGAGCCCGAATTTTAAACCTTTGGCATTGATCTTTTCTGCCAGCTCCTTTAACGTTCCTTTCAGCTTTTCCTCATTCGGATACCAGTCGCCAAGGGAAGAAGTACTGTCATCTCTCTTTCCAAACCATCCGTCATCCAATACAAAAAGCTCCATTCCAAGATCTGCTGCCACATCCGCAAGTCCCAGAAGCTTTGGCGCATCAAAATCAAAATAAAATGCTTCCCAGCTGTTGATCAGGATCGGGCGAACCTTATCTCTCCAGGTTCCCCTTGCCAGACGTGTGCGGTACAGCTTGTGAAAGGTCTGGCTCATTCCGTTAAGTCCGGCTTCCGAATATACCATTACCATCTCCGGTGTCTGGAAGGATTCGCCTTTTCCAAGTGTCCACTTAAATCCATTTGGATGGATTCCCATCAGCACACGGGCGGTATCATAATTGTCTACCTCTGTCTGTGCAAGGAAATTTCCGCTGTAAACCAGACTGAAACCGTAGACCTGCCCCTGGAACTCGTCTGCATTTTCACGCGCAAGTGCAAGGAACGGATTGAACTGGTAGCTACTGCATCCGCGCATACTGTAAATACTCTGGATACCGTAATCCAGCTTATGTCTTCTCACATGGCGCTCTCTCGCCCACACACCGGCAAGATCGATCATCTCATAATCCTTGTCCGGCAGATCCACACAGGCGCTCATTGCAGAAAGAAGTGTGATCTTTTCGTCAGAATCACATTCAAAACGTACACTTCTCGCGATCACCGGAAATGCTTCATAGATCGTATATAAAAGGACAATTCTTGTATTGATACTTGTATCCTCCAGAACCAGTTCCAGAGTCTGCGCCTCATCATCACTTTCTACATAAGTCGCCGGAAGTCCTTCAAGCTTTGGTTTGCCATCATAAATTTTATGCTCTTTATATACAAACTCGACTACATGGCTTCCATTCTCCCGCTCGATCTCATATGCCGGAAAACGCATATCTCCGCAGCCGAAAGTCGGATACTCCTGCTTGATATTCTCCAGTGAGAATGTAGAATTTCCCTCGAAAGCATACGGTGACATATCACGCATCGCATATTCAAAAAGATGGCTGAAATCTTCTCTGTGTGTCAGGCGTTTTCCATAGTAGAGCTGTCCCGGCTGGTCGTTGTCAAGGATCTTGATGATATAGCTGATCTCCTGGTTGTAGAGATGAAACTCTCTTGTTTTTTCATTGTATATGATTGGCATATCGTTTCTCCTCATTCCGTATTGTATAACGTTCATTTTTCCGTATTATCTGTATAGTATCACTGTTGGTTTTTCAGCGTCAATGATTCCTGCGGATAAATTTGTAAAAACGTACACTCAAAAAAAGGACTCTGTCCTTTCCTGAAAGACATCATCCCTTTTCCTTTCTTAGCAGATTTATTTAATTTTCTCTTTGTATTCTTCTACTCTGCACTACTGTCCACTTTCCATCCAAGCGCCTTCTCCACCGTATCGATCAGTACCCGGCTTACTCTTTGTGAACCGTCCATCTGTACATAATAGTAGGTCGCACTGTCGTCCTTGCTTCCCACATAGAATGTAACTGTCTTTTCCTTGTCATCATCCGACGTATCCTTGTAAGTCAGCTCCACCTTCGTCCGCTGATCTTCCGCAAGCCCGTAATTGCCAAGCGTCGCGTCCGTCACATGATAATCTGCACAATCTGTAAAATAGAATCCGGAAAGTGCTGTCATAATACTTGTGACAGTATCTTCCTGATCCTCATTGTCCGCTTCGTAGGTTTTTACCTCGTCACCCGGTTTTGTCACAGTCTCTTTTACAAAGTTATCGGATGTAACTGTTACAAAGCTGTCCTTTTCAGCAACATCTGCAAGCTGCCATACCATTTCCGAAATCAGATCAGCCGATACCGTGTACACTTTTTCTGTTCCATCTTCCATGAAATAATAATTTTCTCCGGAAGCATTCCCGATTAGAAATTTATGTGCCTCGCCATCCTTTCCGGTCAGCGTAAGATTATATTCCGGCGAATCAAATCCATAGTCCGAAAGGTCATCCGGATTCTTGATCTCTTTTACCGCCTGAATATCCGAAAATGCATCTTCCATATTTTGCATACTGCTCTCCGTCAGTGCGATCGTGGTGTCCGGCGCATACTCCCAGGTATCATCCTCTTTTACAAAGGACATTTCTTCCCCAGATGCTTCTTTATACTCGATCGACTCCAGCGAATCTGTCTCAAAAATATGCACCACTGCGTTTTCTTTTTTCTTCTCTTCTGCCTCTGACTTAGATGTATTCCATTTTTTCAGCCCGAAAAATGTAATGAGCAGAGCAAGCAGTACGAGCAGAAGGATTCCTATTGTCCTTGTTTTTTTCTCCATCTTTTTTCCTCCTGCCTCTTACGCTTTCCGTCTTCTCATCCAGATCACAAATCCAAGGATCAGAATTGCAAGCGGAATAATAAAGATCACAAGGATGCTGAATGCACCTGCATGCATCGGTGTGTTGGTCTCAGTCGAAAGACTCTTCGCTTCAATCGCAACATTGTTTACATTATCAAAATTCTCTGTCACTGAATTTACAAACAAAGTCAGGTTATCCAGTGTCGTCAGCTGATCTGTGATATCCGAGCTGATCATAGATGCAGAAGCAAGCACCGTAAGTCTTGCTGTCTTTGTGTCTGTATCCGTTGCATCACTCTTATCGTCTTCATCCTCGCTGTCCGAATCTGAAGAATCCGCAGAAATCGCATTGGTAGAAACGGCTCCCAGGATATACTGTCCCTGTGTCTGGTCATTTTCTGTCACTGCATATCCACTGTCTGATGTCTGCATAAATGGGGTAACCGTCAGATTATCATTATCCGTATCTGTTTTCTCCATACCAGGTGAATTCAGCAGAAGTACCATTTGATTGCTGATGCCGCTTCCCAGGTCACCACTCAGAGAAAGCTGTGGGAAGATTGCATAATAATTTCCCTGGTAGCATCTCTGGGTATCTGCAATATAACCGCTGACTTTTTTCAGTCCATAATCCGACATAATTCCGTCCAGATTTGGTGTGTCTGAAGTCGTATCTCCAAGGATCAGATAAACCTTTCCGCCGTCACTCAGATATTTCTCAATAATTGTCTTTTCATCATCTGTAATATCCGATGTCGGTGCATAGAGGAACAACAGGTCACAGTCATCCGGGATTTCCGGACTCATACTCAGGTTGATTTCTTCCGTCTCCAGATTATTCTTAGTAAGCAGATCACTTACCGAACTTGAAAATGTCGCTTCTCCGTGACCACTGGTCCGGTAAATCTTGCTTGTTTCCTCGCTGGTTACATAATTGATCGCACTGGTAAGCTGTCCTTCTCCGTCGAAAGAACTTTCACTGGCACTTCCGGTCGTATAATAAGAGTAATAATCGGACTGGATAATATCTGAAAATGAAATCGTTGTAGACTTTCCGGTTGCATCACAGGACACAACGATTACATTCCCATCGGTATTATATTTCTGAAGAACGGACGGATGCAGTACGCTGTCCACCCATTCCACTTTTACTTTGCCGGAAAGCGCCGCATATTTTTTCACAAAAGTCTTGATCCTGGTATCCACAGAATCCTGTTCTGCGATCACTTTCAAATCTACTTTTTTATCCAGCTTCTTCAGCATTTTTGTGGACACGCTGCTGATATCGTACAGATTGTTGCTGCTGATATCAATATTTCTTACTTTTTCCGGAAGCTGTCCTGCCACCAGATTGATCACGATCGCAATTGCAATCACGATCACTGCAAGCCCTACGCTGTAAGTTCCGTTCCGGGAAGACTTGCTGCTGAACATTTTTTTGATTTTTTCCATGTCTTCTCCCTCCTAACTCCAACGTCTTTTCTGAATGGACTGCATGGTCAGGAAGATAAATACACCTGCCACACTCAGATACAGGATCAGCCCACTCACATCGAAAAGCTTGTTATATGCTACGTTGTCAAATACATCTGCAAGATACAGCTTCTTCATGATGTTGACCAAAATATTTTCAAATAATGAAGATTTTACAAAGCTTACGATCACAACCGCAACAACTCCGATTGCTTCGATAATTCCTGCGATCATCCAGTTTCCCGTCATCCGGTAAATGATCAGCGCCACAATGGTAACGAATACCACAATACCGATCATGCCGCTTGCAGCTGATGTCGGGAGGAAATTGATCAGTCCTCCCCAGAGATAGATCAGAAGCAAAACGCCAAAGGTTGTTACTGCCGCAATGATCTGGCTTTCTGTGAGTGACGAAAGAAACATTCCGATTGCCAGATACACGCATCCGAGCAGGAAGAACATCAGGATCGACAGATAATCCACCTTCAGATACGCCGTTCCAAAGCTCTTAATGATAATTGGGAAAATGCAAAAAATCAGGCACGGTACCGCAAATACCGTCACCATCGCAAGGTATTTCCCCATCACGATATCAAATAATTTTACCGGTGCGGCAAGCAGAAGCTGGTCTGTCTTGTTCTTCCGTTCCTCCGCAAAGGAACGCATGGTGAGCATCGGGATAATGATGATCAACACGTAGTTGATATTCATCAGAACATATGAAAAATAGGGATATCCCGAATTTAAGTTGTACGCCATAAAATAGATTCCCGTGAAGATCACAAGGAAGGCGATCAGGACATAGCCTGTCATTGATTGAAAATAGGATTTTAATTCTCGTTTATAAATTGCTGTCATTTTCGAGATCCTCCTTTTCATCCTCACTTGTCGGAACGGCATTTTCTTCCGGCTCTTCATCCATCTCAGTCAGCTTGTTCTCTTCTGCCTCTTCCTGCGCATTTTTCTTGCGCCGCTTTACCATCCGGCCTTTCTTTTCGCCGTCCTTCATCGCTTTTGCTGCTGCAGGTGTGCTTCCCTGCGTCAGCTCCAGGAAGACATCCTCCAACGTCGTGCGGCTGTGATACAACATAAGTAACGGGCAGCCCTCCTGTGCAAATGCCATAAATACTGTTTCCCTGATATCTTTTCCATCCTTCGGGAACAGACTCGCTTTTACCGTTCCTTCTTCTTTTCCGTGTTCCACGGATGCCTTCTGCACATTACCGATTGTGCCGATGACTTTCCGTACCGTATCTTCATTTCCCTTTGCCAGGATTTCCACAGTCTGCTGATTCGTCAGAAGCTTTTCCAGATTCTCCGGTGTATCACTTGCCACCAGTTTCCCTTTGGAAATAATCATAATATAATCACAGACTTCCTGGATCTCTGCCAGAATATGCGAGCTCAGGATCACGGTATGCTCTTTTGCCAGCTCGCGGATCAGTTCACGGATTTCAATGATCTGCTTCGGATCCAGTCCGACCGTCGGTTCATCCAGAATGATGATCTCCGGGAATCCAAGGATTGCCTGCGCAAGTCCGACTCTCTGCTTATAACCTTTGGACAGGTTCTTGATCAGCCGGTCCTGTACATCCATGATCTTTACCATCAGCATGACCTTCTCAATCTGCTCTTGCCGTTCCGTTTTTGGGATCTTCTTCAATTCCGCTACGAACCTCAGGTATTCATTCACCTTCATATCCGTGTAAAGCGGTGGCATCTCAGGCAGATAACCAATACATTTTTTTGCTGCCTCCGGTTCCTCCAGTATATTGTGCCCGTTGATCAGCACTTCACCTTCTGTGGCGCCAAGATAGCCGGTCATAATATTCATCGTTGTGGACTTTCCGGCACCGTTCGGTCCTAAAAATCCATAGATCTGCCCGGTATCTACAGTAAAATTCAAATGATCTACAGCCAGATGTGAGCCGTATTTCTTTACAAGATTTTTTACCTCAATCAATGTTGTTCCTCCTGACTACAAAATTTCATGCTTTTCAATTATACGGATGATTTGTGAAACTTCTGGGGGCAATCTGTGTTCATTCTGTGTTTTTTCTGTAAAACGGTGAAGTGCAAAAGTGTACCACCTGCCCGATAATAATAGAAATACCGATATCTGGAATCAGCTTTTCCACATATCGGTATTTTATATTTTTAAATCACTTTTTTACCCGAAAAAGACTTTTTTATATACTGGGCAGATTTCACTTAACTCGCGATTATCCACACCAGTCAGGCAAGGAATTCTTCCAGAATTTCCCGGATTCTTGCCTCTTTTGTCGGCTCCAGCTTTTCGCCGGTATCTTCCTGCTTAAATCTGGAACCGGCTGTATCTTCCATCCGTGCTCCCGGCTGCTGCGTCCGCATTTCATCAGCCTGATTTGCATTCGCCTGTCCCACTTTTGCTACTGTCTGCACGGTCTGCTGCATTTGTCCATCTTCTGTATACCGTTTTTCGTTCGCAGAAACCGTATTTACCGTAGCTGCGCTTGCTGGCGCGATTTCTTCTGAAAATGGTCTTTGCACCTGACCAGAATGCGCCGCTTCATTTTCCTCTGCATCCATTTTCTCCGGAATCTCATCCGCTCTCTGAACCGTAACCTGGATTTCTTTCTGATTGGTCTTCTCATAGCGATGAGCATATGTATTTTCCAGAAAATCTACCATATAGGTTTTCGCTGCCTCCAGCTGATAGGCATCATCCGCAAGCATCCGGAGTAGAAAGAGCGCCAAAGCTCCCATACCGCCCAAAATACCATATCTGTAAAGTCCCTGTTCCCTCTCCCCCGCTGCATAAGCAAGCGCTGTTCCTGTGGCTCCAAAGATAAGGCAGAGCCAGATGCTCCCCTTCGCCCACTGCCTCCAGGTATGCAGCCTCACGCCAAGCACCCGGTATTCATACAAATATTTCTCTACAAATGCACCAACATTCTGTACTTTATCACTCACCATACACCCATGCTCAAATTTTGCCCTTACAAGCCGCATCAGCGGATGATTGCTTTTACTCATGTTACTTGCTGCTCTTACCAGCTTTTTCAGTGAAATCCCGGTAATCAGTCTTGCAATCGCGCCGATCCCGATCATCACTCCCGTCAGAAAAAATACCGTTTCTCTCACCACGAACATTTCCAACATAAAAAGAATCCTCCTTCTTAGATTTACCGTCATTATACCGTAAACCTCCGAATTTGGATTCCCTAATCGTTCGCCACAATCCGACATCCTGTCTGGAAAATGACGCTGCTTTTCTGTTTTACTTTGCTGCCTTACGCATTACATTCTTTCTACAAGACCTTTGACAAGCCCTACATAATGGGTGATTGCCATCTTCACAAACTCCGGATAATCCATCGTTGCACTGTTGTCAGCTTTGTCCGAAATTGCACGAATAATGACATACGAAACTTTATTCAGATATGCGGTCTGCGCCATTGCTGCGCCTTCCATCTCCGCACACTTTCCATCAAATGTCTTTACCAGATATTCCTTCTTTTCCTTGCCGGAAATAAACTGATCTCCGCTGAGCACTCTTCCGGTAAATGTCTGAATGTCCGGATTCACTTCTTTGTTTACTTCCACTGCCAGCTTCACAAGCTTCTCATCTGCCGGGAAAGAAAAGGTATCCATTCTCGGAATCTGTCCTACCGGATCGCCAAGCATACTTACATCCATGTCGTGCTGAACTGCATCTGTAGAAATCACGATATCCCCGATGTTGATATCTGCATCCAGAGAACCTGCCACACCTGTATTGATCAGCGTATCCACACCAAAACAGTCAATCAGAATCTGTGCGCAGATTCCCATGTTGACTTTTCCGATACCACTTCTTACAACTACAACTTCCTTGCCACTCATAATACCTTTAACAAAAGTCATTCCGGCACGTTCCATCGTATCCTGAACTTCCATCGATTCTTTTAAGATTGCCACCTCTTCATCCATTGCTCCGATAATTCCTATCATTTGAAAATCCTCCGTTTTTCCTACATATTGTTTTTATCTATATCTATAGATTTCCCTTCAAAATTACAATAGCTATTATATCAGATTTCTTATAATATGCACTAGCATTTTCTTATAAGGCTGTGTTATAATCATTGAAGCAATTTTATAAGGCACAATAATAGTATAAATATAAAGGAGGACTATACTCATGGAATTTACACCACACGGCGTCTGTTCTAAGAATATTCACTTAGAAGTAGATGAAGCTGGACGTATTCATAATGTTGAGTTCACAGGCGGATGTAACGGTAACTTACAGGGCATCGGACGCCTCGTTGAAGGAATGGATATTCACGAAGCAATTTCACGTATCGAAGGTATCAAATGCGGATACAAAGCAACATCCTGCCCGGATCAGCTTTCACTTGCTTTAAAAGAATATTTAAGCAATAACCAGTAATCAAATAATTTTTTCGCAATTTTTCGTCAAAACAAGCAGGTCAGGAATTATCCCGACCTGCTTGTTTTGGTCTAATTCAGTTTAACATTAGTTAGGCTTCTTGCTTGCTCTGATGTTCCATACTCACATACTTCGCGACCGAGTTGTATTATTTGGTCATATGCTTTCTGTCCAATCAGAAAATACGTTTATTAGTTGTGGTCTTTACAGTTCTGTTCGCCCTCTTGTCAGTCTGCAAGACCGGAGATGTTGAACTTTATCAACCTGCAATTCAGACAGGTGTTAAAAGGAATCTTCCATCTCCCTCCCTCATATTGTTCCCTTGTCCTTACTTTCGCTAACTGCCGCACCGGTTGATAGTCGTATGAATATTTTATAAAAAATATTTTTGGTTTGGTGGTGCGGGGTGGGTTAGTGTGGGTAAGTGGTTGGGATGTTTGGTTTGTGATTTTTAGATGTAAATGCCGTCTGTGT
>ULVN01027116.1_pt1 | contig 11502 bp, 7 predicted proteins | sample 1959491 | NCBI WGS metagenome assembly ULVN01 (sample SAMEA4835787, study PRJEB28245) | human gut metagenome | biome: gut microbiome; material: fecal sample | place: Denmark | collected 2008 | reverse complement strand
CCGCAGGCAGCGTCTCGGCTTCGGGTTCGTCGTCCGTTTCGTAGTTGAAACCCGGGTCGGTCGAATAGACCATCCCGAGCCGTGATTTCCAGTCGTTGTCGGCCATAGTTGTTCGAATGGTTGAAATTAAACGCCGAAAGCGGCGTCATTTATTGCGCAAAATTAGCAAAATATTTATCTTTGTTAACGCATGGCAAAGAAGTTCCGCGAAAAACTGCGCAAGTTCAACCCCTTCACGCGTCCGATGACGCTCGACGAACTGCCCAAACCGCTGCCGGCCAACCCCGACCAGCGGCTGGTGAAGGTCTATGTCGAAGGCTACGAAGACGTGGCCTTCTGGCGCGGCATCTTCGACCATTTCCAGAATCCCTACCTGCGTTTCGAAATCTCGGTCCCCGACCGCGGCGACCTGCCCAAGGGCAAGAAGGTCCTCATGGGCATGATCCCCCGTTCGTCGGAGGAACTGCTCCTCTGCGTCGACTCCGACTTCGACTACCTCTTCGCCGGGCGAACGCCCCAGTCGAAGGAGGTCGCCGAGGCCAAATTCATGTTCCACACCTACGCCTACGCCACCGAGAACTACCTCTGCTACGCCCCCTCGCTGCACAACGTCTGCGTCAAGGCCACCAAGAACGACACGCGCATCTTCGACTTCGTGAAGTTCATGCACGAATATTCGTGCACGATCTACCCGCTGTTCCTCTGGTACGCCTACTCGGCGCAGCTGGCCACGGAGAACGTCTTTCCGCTGATCGACTTCAAGCAGTCGGTGCGCATCGGCTACCTCGACATCGAGGACAACGGCTCAAAGACGATCGAGTGGCTGCGGCGCAACGTCTCGAAGCGCGAGAACCTGCTCCGCCAGCGCAACCCGCGGATGATCGAACCCATGAAGGAGTTCGAGGTGCAGCTCCGCGGGCGCGGCCTGACGCCCGAAAACGCCTACCTGTTCATGCACGGTCACACGCTGATGGACAACGTGGTGCTGATCATGCTCAACACCGTGTGCGAGAAGCTGCGGGCCATGTCGATCGCCAAGATCACCGCCTCGAAGAAGCAGGGCGTGGCGCTCAAGAACGAGATGTCGAACTACACCAACTCGCTGCGCTCGATCCGCGACGTGCTGCTCGACAACGAAAACTACACCAAAAGCCCGCTTTACAAACGGTTGGAACGCGACATCGAGCGGTATATCGCCCGCACGATCTGGAACATGAAGCGCAACGGCGAAATCCGCGACGCGTCGATGATCGGCATTATCCACAAACTCCGCACCGGACAGCAATAACGGAAAAAGAGGGGCGGGAACGCGGACACGCTCGAAACGCATCCGGCGCTCCCGCCCATGAATCCGGCCCTTGGGACCGGTTATTCCCGTTTGCGGACCACGCGCACGGTGGACTGCGTGGCCTGCCGCACGAAGACCTGCGGACCGCGGGCGTAACGCCGCCACAGCTCGTCGGTATAGCCGCGCACCGTGAGCAGCTCCATGTTCTCGGCTTTCATCACGTCGAAACCCGCCTCGCGCAGCGCCTCGATGGACTCGTCGATATGCCACGAGTTGTCGACGCACAGGCTCAGGTTCACGGCCGAATTGTGGATCAGGTTGGCCTTGATGCGGAAACGCTCCAGCAGCGAGAAGATCGTGGCGAACTTCTCTTCCAGCACGAAGGAGAAATCCCGCGACCGGATGGTCAGCAGCACCTGGTCCTTCTTGAGGATCAGGATCGGAACGTCGACCGGGGCCGACATGCCTCGGATCACCGTGCCGGGTTTGCGCTTGTCGCCGAAGGGCCGCACGTAAAGCGGAATATTCTTGTTCTGAAGCGGCTTGATCGTCTTCGGATGGATGATCTGCGCGCCGCTGTAAGCCAGTTCGATGGTGTCGAGGTAGTTCAGTTCGGCGATCTGCACGGCATCGGGGAATGCTTTCGGATCGGCGTTCATCACGCCGTCCACATCCTTCCACACCGACATCGACTCGGCGTCGAGAATGTTGGCCACCACGGCCGCCGAGTAGTCCGAGCCTTCGCGCCCCAGGGTCGTGGTCGTGCCGTCGGGCGCGCCGCCGATGAAGCCCTGTCCGATGAAGATGTTCTCGACGCATTTGCCCAGCGCGTTTTTCAGCAGCGAAGCCGAAGCCTCGATGTTCACCCCGGCGTCCTTGTGGCGCTGCTCGGTGAGAAAACAGCGGCGCATGTCGATCCAGCGGTTCGACACCCCGGCGTAGTTCAGGTACTCGGAGATAATCGTCGTCGAGACCAGCTCGCCGTAGGCCACGATCGTGTCGTACCACAGTTCGGCGTCGCCGGGTTTGTAGACGGTCTCCGTCGCGACCTTTTCCAGTTCGCCGAACAGCGCGTCGACCGCCGGCAGCCGCTTCGGCTCGTGCCACAGCTCGTCGATGATCTCCGCATGGTACTTCCGCAACGATTCGACATGCTCCAGCGAGAGCTGTTTATCGCCTTTCTGAAGCCCCTCGAACACCTTTTCCAGGGCATTGGTCGTTTTGCCCATCGCCGAAACGATGATGAACAGGTTCTGCTCGTCGTCGATGATCTTGCGCAGATTCCTCACTCCGTCGGCATTCCGCACCGACGCACCTCCGAATTTATAGACTTTCATGTTATTTCGCTTATTAACCTAACGTACCTTCCTTTACCTTTTGCACAGTTGACCGCTGTACTCTCGCGGCCGATGGCCGCGTTTACAAATCTACCCCACCCCAAACCCCTCCCGTGGGAGGGGCTTGTCGCGACGCAACCGGGATTTCGACCGGGATTTCGACCGGATTTACAACCGGATATCCCGAAATGAAAAACCAATTTTTAATTCTCAATTTCCCGATACGGAACGCCGATGTTCTGGAACAGGAACGCGTACATGTCGGCCGCCTCGTCGATACGCTTCGAAGTGGGTTTGCCGGCGCCGTGGCCCGCTTTCGACTCGATGCGGATCAGAATCGGGGCGTCGCCCGCCTGGGCATGCTGCATCGCAGCGGCGAACTTGAACGAGTGGGCCGGGACGACGCGGTCGTCGTGGTCCGCGGTAGTCACCAGCGTCGCGGGGTATTTCACGTCCTCCTTTATATTGTGCAGCGGAGAGTACTTGTAAATATAGGAAAACTGCTCCTCGTTCTCCGACGAACCGTACTCCACTGCCCAGCCCCAGCCGATGGTGAACTTGTGGTAGCGGAGCATGTCCATCACGCCGACCGCCGGCAGGCAGACGCCGAACAGGTCGGGACGCTGCACTTCGCAGGCACCCACCAGCAGGCCGCCGTTCGAACCGCCCGCGATGGCGAGTTTCTTCGACGAGGTATATTTGTTGGCAATGAGGTATTCGGCCGCTGCGATGAAATCATCGAAAACATTCTGTTTTTTGTCCAGCATGCCGCCCCTGTGCCACTCTTCTCCGTATTCCAGGCCGCCGCGCAGGTTGGCTACGCAATAAACGCCGCCCTGTTCCATGAACATAATGGCAGCCGGGTTGAACCAGGGCGCGAGGCTGACTTGGAACCCACCGTAAGCGTAGAGGTAACAGGGGTTGTTGCCGTCGAGCTTCAGTCCGTTGCGATAGACGATGAACATCGGGACTTTCGTGCCGTCCTTGCTGGTGTAGAACACCTGTTCCGTAGTGTAGTCTTCGGGGCTGAATTTCACTTCGGGACGCTTATACAGGGTCGATTCGCCCGTTGCGAGGTCGTAACGGTAAACGGTCGAAGGTGTCGTGAAGTTGGTCAGCGAATAGAAGGCCTCCGTTTCGCCTTTTTTACCGGAGAATCCGCCTGCCGATCCGATGGCGGGCAGCTCGACTTTCCGAATGAGCTTGCCGTTCCAATCGTACTGGTAAACCTGGCTTTGGGCATCCTCCAGGTAGGAAGCCATCATATAGTCGCCCGGTTTGCTGACGATCTCAAGCATATTCTTCGGATTTTCGGGGATAATCTCCTCGATCACCGAAGGATTATTCAGGTCGATGCGGATCACGCGGTAGTTGGGAGCATCGAGGTTGGTACGCACGTAAAGTTTATCGTTCTCGGCGCGAATAATCTCGTGGTCGTTGGCAAAGCCGGGAAGCAGCACCTTGAACTTCTTATCGCTGCTTTTTCGGTAGAGGATCTCACTGCCCGACGTACCCTCCGATGCCGTGATGAAAAGCCACTTGCCGTCCTTGCTGACACTGGAAGCGAAATAGCGCAACGGATGTTGTGTGTCCATATGAATCAGACGATCGGAAGACTGAGGCTTACCGAGCGTGTGATAATATACCTTCTGATATTGGTTCTGGGAAGAATAGACGCCCGCTTCCGGAACGTCGAACGTACTGTAATAGAATCCCTTTTCGTCGGGTGTCCACACTGCGTTGGAGAGCTTCACCCATTTTACGATATCGCCCGTGGGCTGCTTGTCCGCCGTACGGATGACATGAATGTCGCTCCAGTCCGAACCTGAAGCCGAAGCCGCATAAGCCAGGTAGCGGCCATCTTCCGAGAAAGAGATGCCCGACAGCGCAACCGTTCCGTCCTCGGAGAGCGTGTTGGGATCGAGGAATACCTCCGGCTCGGCGTCGAGCGAAGCCTGGCGGTACAGCACGGCCTGGTTCTGTCGTCCGTCGTTGCGGTAAAAATAGTAATAATCCCCGAATTTAGCCGGAGCTCCCTCCCAGGGATAAGCCCACAGCTCGGTCAGGCGGGCACGCATCGCCTCGCGGAACGGAATTTGATCCAGGTAATTCTGCGTCACGGCATTTTCGGCAGCGACCCAGGCGGCCGTCTGTTCCGAACGGTCGTCTTCGAGCCAGCGGTAGGGGTCGGCGACTTCGGTGCCGAAGTAGTTATCCACGACTTCCGTACGCTCGGCATCGGGATAAGGCAGGTGTTTGATTTTCATAGATGACTTACAGGCGGTAAGTGCAGCAGCGGCACAGAAAACCGCCAAAGTAATTTTAACGTGTTTTAACATATTTTAGTATTTGAAGGGTTTCGAAAGACAAATATACGAAAAGTCCGGCGCAATCGTGCAGGTTTGTTCGCAAAGATTGTCCGAACATTCCATATATTCGCAGAATATACGAAAAAGTTGCCGGCATCCGGCGATCCGCAGGAGAATTTTGTAACTTTGAAACCGGAATAACGAAAGCGAAAAACAGGAATGGACAATCAGTTGCGACAAATTATCGAAGAGGCCTGGAACGACCGGGCATTGCTTGCGGAGTCCCGTGTGCGGGAGGCGGTCCGCGCCGTTATCGAAGAACTGGACAAGGGCCGCCTGCGAACGGCCGAACCCATCGATCCGTCCCGGAGCCAATGGCAGGTCAATGAGTGGGTCAAGAAGGCGATTCTGCTCTATTTTCCGATGCAGGAGATGCGCACCATGCGGGCCGGAGAACTCGAATGGCACGACAAAATGGACCTCAAGCACGGCTACGAGGAGCTGGGCGTACGGGTTGTACCGCACGCCGTGGCGCGCTACGGAGCTTACATTTCGCCGGGGGCGATCCTGATGCCCTCCTACGTCAATATCGGAGCCTGGGTCGGTGCCGGCACGATGGTCGATACGTGGGCGACGGTCGGCTCCTGCGCCCAGGTCGGCGAGCGCGTCCACCTGAGCGGCGGTGTGGGCGTGGGCGGTGTGCTGGAACCCGTGCAGGCGGCCCCCGTCATCATCGAGGACGACTGTTTCATCGGCTCCCGGGCCATCGTGGTCGAAGGGGCGCACATCTGCCGCGAATCGGTGCTGGGCGCCGGCGTGGTGATTACCGGATCGACGCATATTATCGACGTAACGGAGGCGGAACCCAAACAGTACAAGGGATACGTCCCCGCCGGATCGGTGGTCATTCCGGGCAGCTACCCCAAGCGTTTCCCGGCCGGGGAGTACGGCGTTCCCTGTGCGCTGATTATCGGACGCCGCAAGGAGTCCACCGACAAGAAAACTTCGCTCACCGCGGCGCTCCGGGATTTCGGAGTTTCGGTATAGTACCTTTCGGATGCACAGGACCCGTTATCACTTTCTCGAAGAGACGACCTCGACCAACGACGAGGCCCGGAATCCTCGCTACGGACACGGCGATGCGATCTGCGCCGAGCGGCAGACTGCCGGACGCGGCCAGCGGGGGCATACCTGGAGCAGCGAGGAGGGACGCAACCTGATGTTCTCGCTGGTATGGGAACCCCGTTTCCTGCCCGTTTCGGAACAGTTTCTGCTTTCGGAAGCGGTAGCTTTGGCTTTGACGGACCTTTTCGGCGGTTACGGCATCGACGCCCGGATCAAATGGACGAACGACATCTATGCGGGCGACCGCAAGCTGGTCGGCATCCTGATCGAACACAACCTGACGGGCGACCGCCTGTCGCGTACGATCGTCGGAATCGGGGTGAACGTCAATCAGACCCGGTTCGATCCGTCGTTGCCGAACCCGTCGTCGATGTGCCTCGAAACTGGCTGCGAATACGATCGGCAGGAGGTACTGCACCGCTTGGGCGACTGTCTGGCCGCCCGGTACGAACAACTCGAGAAAGGGGATCGGGAGGCGCTGCAAGCCGACTACCGACGGCGGATGTACCGGCTCGGAGAGCGGCATCGGTACCGTTATCCCGACGGCCGGACAGTGGAGGCCGTGCTGCGGGGCGTGCGCCCTTCGGGAGAGCTGCTGCTGGAGCTGCCCGACGGCCGTACCGAAGGGTATCTGTTCCGGGAGATAGAGTTCGTTATCGAGGGGAAGCGGACGGCTCGAACGGACGGGACGGGCTGCGTGTTAAAAAAATAACAGGATAACGTTGGCCGAACGAAAAATAACCTTATATTTGCAATGATATTTTAGACCGCGAATAAATTTCATTTTAACCAATTCAAATACCGAAAATTATGAACGTACCTGCAAATCTGAAGTATTCCAATGACCACGAATGGTGCCGCGTAGAGGGCGGTGAGGCTTTTATCGGCATTACCGATTTCGCACAGAGCCAGTTGGGCGACATCGTATTCGTCGATGTTCCGACCGTCGGCGAAACCTTGTCCGCCGGTGACGTCTTCGGCTCGATCGAGGCCGTGAAGACCGTGAGCGACGCTTTCATTCCCGTCGGCGCCGAAGTGTTGGAGTTCAACCCTGCAGTGGATGCCGATCCCTCCATCGTGAACCGCGATCCCTACGGAGAGGGTTGGCTCGTCAAAGTGAAACTGACCGATCCCAAGGAGTGCGAGTCGCTGCTTACCGACGCGCAGTACAAAGAGTTGATCGGCTAATATTCGTTCGATGTAAATCGAACCCCGCAGCCTCCCGTTTTCGACGGGTGTCGGCAGGGAGTGTCAGGATAGAATCCGGCATCAAAAGATACCGTAACGTGAGTCCGACGTGTTCTGTTGTGACAGTATTTTTGTTTTACATCCGAAATCAATACGTCGGACTCGCCTTAAAACTATAACATTATGTCAAAGGTAACAGTTGTGGGCGCGGGCGCCGTAGGCGCTACTTGCGCCAATGTGATGGCTTGCCGCGAAGTGGCGAGCGAAGTGGTCCTCATCGACATCAAAGAGGGCCTGTCGGAGGGTAAGATGCTGGATATGTACCAGTGTTCTACGCTGATGGATTTCGATACGAAGCTCGTCGGCGTGACCAACGATTACAAGCAGACTGCCAACTCGGACGTGGTGGTGATCACCTCGGGTATTCCCCGCAAGCCGGGTATGACCCGCGAGGAGTTGATCGGCACCAACGCCAACATTATGAAAGGTGTGATCGAGAACGTGGTGAAATATTCGCCCCGCGCGATCATCATCGTGGTCGCCAACCCGATGGATACGCTGACTTATCTGGCGCTCAAGGCTTCGGGACTTCCCAAAAACCGGATTATCGGCATGGGTGGCGCCTTGGATTCGGCCCGTTTCAAATGTTACCTGGCGAAAGCCACCGGCGCCAACATCAACAACGTGGACGGCATGGTGATCGGCGGTCATGGCGATACGACGATGATTCCGCTGCTTTCGAAGGCTTCGGTCAATGGCGTGCCCGTGACGCAATTCGCCTCGAAGAAGAAACTCGAAGAGGCTGTCGCCAGCACGATGGTCGGCGGTGCCACGCTGACCAAACTCATCGGCACTTCGGCCTGGTATGCTCCGGGCGCCGCTGCTTCGATGATGGTCGAATCGATCCTGCATGATCAGAAGAAGATCGTCCCCTGCTGCTGCTACCTCGAAGGCGAATACGGCCAGAACGACATCTGTATCGGTGTTCCCGCCGTGATCGGCCGCAAGGGTATCGAGAAGATCGTCAAACTCGACCTCACCAAGGAGGAGGCTGCCAAATTCGAGGCATCGGCTGCTGCGGTCCGCAAGACCAACCAGGTGCTTCACGAGATCAAGGCGTTGTAAGCGTTTGCCGACAACGATAGCAGATCCCCGGTCTTTCGACCGGGGATTTTTCGTGAAAGAGCCTTCCGCCGCACATTTCGTCGGAAGTAAGTCGTATTCTATAAGAAACTTACCCGCATCCGGAAGCGGAAGGTTTCCCGTTTGACCCGTATGAACGGAACATAACAGCCGATTTCGCTCCTTGCCGGGCAACAGCGGCCATATTCTTTCGGAACATTGCGACAACGGTCGCTCCCGGAAAAACTTTTCACTTCCCCGGAGTGTCTTTTTTACATACGTCGGAGGATAGTCTTCACCGTCTGCGAAGCACCTGCGTCATGCAGTGTGCGGCACCGTAGCCTTTGCAAAGGTTGTCGAGCCCGACCCAGGTAACCTTCACCCCTCGGTGTTTCAGTTCGGTCCGCAGGGCTTCGGACTGGCCCGCTACCCCGATGATACGGCGCGGCCCGACCGTCAGGAAATTACCCGCCAGCCGGTCGGCATCCTCTTCGGAAATGGGGATGATGGCGGCACCGATACGGCTCCTCAACAATTCGACGAATCCGACATCTTCTTCGGTTTTGGTATAGACGCCGTTTGCACCTCGGAGATAAATATCGGCCAGCAACAGATCCGGAGAATCCGGATCGGTGGTCATACGCCGGGCTGTGAGCGTCACCAGATTGCGGTCTATAATGTTGAAATAGGTGTCCAAGTGCATTTCCGCTTGGCTGAACAACCGGTCCTTGACCACGACCAGACGGTTGCAGCCCAGCAGATCGTGCTCCATGAGCTGATCGATGGCCGGTTGCGTGGTGCGCATCCCGCAGCCGATGAAAGCCGTATCGCCGAACGGATAGAAATCCCCGCCTTCGAGATGAGCTCCCTCCCCTTCGATGCGGTGCAACGGTTTCATGCCGATTTTTTCGAGGCAGAATTGCAGAATGTCGCATCCTTTCTCCCGCTGCGGGGAGTTCATGCGTCCGATTACGACGCCTTTGGCAGTAGTTATCAACTGGTCCCGCGTATAGAAGAGGTTCATCACGGGGTTTTCGGAATATTCGGCCTTGAGACCCGTGTTGATCTGCGTTTCCGACAGCCGGATGATCGGTTGTCGCAGAATGATACGAACCAAGTCCCGAGGCGATGTCTTGGCGAGAATGGATTGTCGGTACTCCTTCTGCTGCCCGGCTGTTTCCGGAGAGAGGTTCTGGGTGTCGAAGGTGAGAAAACCGGCCGCGAAGCGGCGCAGGTTCTCCAGCTTGGTCCGGTCGGCGGGTTTCCCGTCAGCACCGGTTCCGTCGAGCAGGATCTGACGTACCGTGGGCACTCTCGCCCCGGCCTCCTCGAGCACTCTGCGGTAAGTAGCATGTTCGGCGATGAGTTCGGGAATGTCGATATGTTCCCGGAAAAGAGCCGCAGCCGGATGAAGGGCCCCCAGAAACAGCTCTTCGCCCGGGTCGTGGGTCAGGATGAGTCTGGCCTTGCGGTATTCGCACGTCTGGCCGCAGCGGACGGAGCGTCGCCCGCGCACGATAGATCCAATCAGTGAAGACAGAAACGTCGATATGGAGATGGAAGATCGGGAGTTAAACATAACGATTCAGGGTTAAATCTGATTATGGGGATCGTATGTCGGTTATTCAACCCACCCCTGTTTCGAGAACAGAACAAAAATCGCCGCAAATACGAATTTTAACGGATGGATCGATATATTAAAAACGAGAAAAACCGTAAAATTGTTTTGCGGTTCGTGCAAATCGATGCAATATGTTCCTAAAGGCGTTCGGCCGCCATGAGCGAACGGAGCCGCCAGGCAGCTCCGTTCGGTTTATATCCGGAAAATATCATGACTTTCCGAAAGCGATATTTTCAAAAAAGTTCCGTATGCCGTCGATCCGGATGAGCGACAACGATATTCCCTGTCCGGCGAAGCAAGGAGCCGCCGGAGCTTCCGGCAGACCGTCAGAAGCTGATCTTCGCGCCGACGAACCAGCTGCGGGGCAGCGACGGGCCGTAGATGTAGCCTGAATCGCGGTCGGCCCCCCGATCGAAATCTTTCTGGTAGGCGTTGAAGATATTTTGGATACCGGCATGGAGTTGCAGGGCGATCTCCTTATAGAGAATGATGTCGTACGACACTTTGAGGTTCAGGTCGAAGAAACGGGGTGTCGTGACGGCCCGATCGACGGGCGTACCCGAACCCGCCATGTGCTGCACGAGCATCTTGCCCGTGTAAGTTCCGGTAATGGCCGCCTGCAAATTACGCACGGGAGTCAGTTGGGCCGTAAGGTAACCGTAGGTGTTCGGCGTGCGGAACATCTTACGGGTCGGTGCGACCTCCGGATCTTCGCTCCACTGTTCCGGCTTCTTGTAGCGGCTCTGCTGGAGGGTGATTCCGGCCTGCAGGTCGAACCAACGGGTGAAGGCGGCCTTGCCCTCGATATTGATGCCCATGACGCGGGCGCCCGAACCGTTATAACGCTCCTTGATCGTACTTCCGTCCGTATCCGGATCGGGCAGCGGACGCAGGGCGAAAACGTGGTCGAGCGTCGTGTAAAAACCTTCGACGAGCAAGTTGGTCTGGACTTTTCCGAAACGGTGGTAAAGGTCTGCCGAGAGGCTGAGGCTGTGCGATCGCTCCTCGCGCAGATCGTCCGCCAGCCGAATGCGTACCCGCTCGCCGCCCACGATGGCGATGTGCATATCCTCGTCGAAGGCCTGCGGAGCACGGAAGCCGCTCGAATAGCTCAGGCGCAGGCTCGCCCCCTCTCCGGGATTGTAGCGCAGGTTGGCACGCGGGCTGAAAATTACGTGATCGACGAGGCTGTGCTTATCCAGACGGCCGCCGATAAGCAGCGACCAATGCTCGTTTTTCCACTCGTTTTGCAGGTAGGCGCCGATGATGTGCACCTTTTGCTTCGTTCGATAATCGTAGCCGATCGATTCGTCGTCCAGATCGTTGTAGTTGTATTCCACACCCAGGGTCAGGTCGGCGGGAAGGAACCACAACCGGTCGAACGAATGGATGTACTGGGCGCCGGTCGCCACGGTAAGGTCGTGCGTGCGGCCGTAGGCATCGGGATCCTGCTTGGAACCGTAGTAGCTCTTGCGGGCGATGTGCTGGAACGAAGCATAGACATTCACACGG
>ULVN01008915.1_pt1 | contig 11538 bp, 5 predicted proteins | sample 1959491 | NCBI WGS metagenome assembly ULVN01 (sample SAMEA4835787, study PRJEB28245) | human gut metagenome | biome: gut microbiome; material: fecal sample | place: Denmark | collected 2008 | reverse complement strand
TTTTTGGAAAATATTGACAAGGTTTCTGATATTGATTCAGGTTTGAAGGCTCAGTATACAGCAGAAGCAAGATTTTTGCGTGCATTCTATTATTTTAACTTAGTTCAGTGCTGGGGGGACGTGCCTTTTAAAACAGAATCTACGAAAGATGTGGTAGGATTGGATATTCCTCGTACAGACAAGCAGGAAATTTATGATTTCATTATTAAGGAGATGCAGGAAGTTTCAGATGAAAAGACTGGAGGCTTGTTGACAGCAGCAAAACTGAATTATAAGCCTGGTCGTGTGTCAAAATCAGCCGCATGGGGTATTTTGGCGCGTGTATATCTGTTCCGTGCAGGAGAATATCATCGCGATAACCGTGCAGCTACAGATGCTGAAAAAAAGGATTATTATCAGGCTGCAAAAGATTATGCGTTGAAAGTCTGTACGAATCAAGGACATGACTTAGCAAAGGATTATTGGGATTACTTCATTGATTTATGTTCTGATCGTTATAATTCCACTGCTAATGAGAGCATTTGGGAAGCTGAATTTTCCGGTAATAATACTACGGATGTGAAGGCAGAAGGACGTATTGGTAATATTATTGGTCTGGCAGCTCCTGATATGTCATCTAATTCAGATGTAGTAGGTGCGGCAGATCCGGGATATTCGTATGAGTTTATGTTTGCAACTCCTAAATTGTATCGCTTGTATTGTATTGAAGAACCAAGTACTGAGAGACTGATGTCTCTTCATGTAAATTGGAATACAGGTGATAACACAGAAAAAGCAGAAGGTGAGGCTTGCAAGACTATTAAATTGAAGGATAGTCGTTTCTTGTGGAATATTGCTCCTTTTGTTTATATGGAAAAAGATGGCAAAAATACTGGTGTGACGGGACGTAAATTTTATGAACTGGGTTTCCGGGATGCTGTCCTTACTCATGATAATAACAGATCTTATTCTTATGGGAAAAAAGATTGGGCTTCTGGAGCAACAGAGCCCAAGGAAGGAGATTATGATTATAATAGTAAATTTACGACGAATATAGCTCGTTCATGTTCTAAATACCGTCGTGAATATGAGGCTGATAAGAAAGATAAGAATAATACTGCCATTAATTTCCCGATTTTACGTTATTCTGATGTGCTGCTGATGGTAGCGGAAGCAGAAAATGAATTGAACGGACCGGATGCTGCTTATGATTATCTGAATGAGGTGAGAGAGCGTGCTGGGGCAAGTACAATTGCAAAGGGAACTTTAAGCAAAGATGAGTTCCGCCAGATGGTGAAAGATGAGCGCGGTCGTGAACTTTGCTTCGAGTATACTCGCCATTTTGACTTGATTCGTTGGGGAGAATTTGTAGAGGATATGAATGAGCTTATTGATTACGCTCGTGCAGGAGGGGAATGGAATCAGGGCCCTTCAAATGTGTATACTTATTTCCAGGTATCTTCTACTTATAATTATTTCCCTATACCTGATGCGGAGATGGCTGTGAATAAGGCAATCACAAGCAACAATCCGGGTTGGTAATGATAAATGTATTAATGAAAATTTAATTATTGGTAAATGAAAACTTCAAAATTATATATATTGTTGCTTTCTACGTTGGCTTTTGCGTCTTGTACAAAGGAGATGACCGAAGGACTGGACGAAGTAAACGTAAGCGTGGTGACATCCGAGACTGTTACTGCCGAAGGGAGTATAATTACTGTAAAAAAAGGAACTCCGGTAGAGTTCTCTTTTGCGGGAGAACCTGATTTCATAACTTTTTATAGTGGAGAACTTGGACCTCAGTATATTTACCGTCAACGTGTGGAAAATGAAGAATCAGATATTGTTTCTTCAAAGTTAAAATTTAATATCTATCAGGAAGGTACTTCATACGCAGAGTCAACAGGGCGTTATACTAATTGTATTGATGTCTTTTATGCTTTTTCCGATCCGGAAAATGGGGTAGAAGGTTTCCCTGGCTTATCAAAAGATAATTTTGATGCTGATTCTACGCTGGTTGTTGATTTCTGGAAAGCGGGAAAGTGGAAGGAAATTTGTCCTAAAGCTGAGTACGATAATCTTGGAACGAATATAACTGTGGCAAAGTCTTGTGAATTGGATGTGAAGGATTTTGTAGGTAAGAATTTGGTTATAGCGATAGCTTATAACAAAGAGGAAAGACCTAATCCTAGCGTTAATGGAAAGAATGCTACTACTCAGTTGAAATATTATTTTGACTCTATGAATATAGAGAATCTGCTTCGCAATAACAATGTGACGCATCAATATGCAGGTGAATTCATGTTTACTGCGTTGAACTTCAATCATGAAAATCTCTATAACCAGTCAATTAAAGACGATGATAAGGGATATAAAGGTAACGATTGGACTAGCGTTTCAAGCTATTTACCTGATGATTTAGCGTATGGCACAGTAACAGCAAACGTTTCAGGGATGTGGAACATGAACAATGTGGCAAATGGAGGATTCTATATTCACAGTACGGGAAGTGCTTATTCGTGGAAAACTGCCTGGCTGGTGTCTGACCCTATTAAGATTACCTCATGTGAACCTGATCAGGGGGTAAGCATCAAGAACTTGTCGCAAGACATTCGTTCATATAGCTATACCTATGAAAATGTGGGTACTTACAGAGCAACTTTCTTGATTACAAATGCGAACTATAAGCATGACGATTCACAGGTATATACTGTGGTTGTCAATGTGACAGATTAACTTTAAATTATGAATTACGTTATGAAATACATAAAATCATATATCCTTTTGGCTCTCATGGTATTGGCTGTGACGGGCTGTAAGCAGGAGGATTTGAAGGACGATGTGAATGCTCTCAAAGATAGAGTGACTCTGCTTGAAGAACAGGTAAAATTACTGAATGAGAATATTGCATTCTTCTCTAAAGTATTGGTTCGTCAGACGATAGATAATGGCGACGGTACTTTTACCGAAGTTCCGGCTTATTCTATTTCTGAGGTATTGGTAAATGATGGAACTACTTTTACTGCCAAGTTTAATGACGGGAATGTATTGACACTTACAATTGGTTCAAAAGGTACGGTTACGACTCCTCAGCTGGGGGTTAATCCGGAAACGGGTAAGTGGATGCTGAATGGCAGTGATACTCCTTATAATGCAGTGGGTGCTGTTAGTAGTGTTGATGGAGATAAGCCTGAATTTAACATAGCATTGGATAATTCTAAGTATTATTGGCAAGTAAGATTTGGCGACTCTGAGTCTTGGCACCCTGTAAAGGATGCAGAAGGTAATATAGTGTATGTAACTGAAGTTGGTGGTGAATTAGCCAAGGATAACCTTTTTAAGGATGCAAAGGTAGAGGAAAATGAGTTTGTGCTGACCTATTATAGAGATGGACAAGGTTCTACAGCCGAAGTTCGCATTCCTATCATCTCAGACCTGTCATGCGTGATCAATGTACCGGAAAAAGATATGGTGGATGGTTATTGGGAAATTGGTGCAGATGAAGCTCCTGCCGAAGTTGAGATAAAAGGTGACCATTGGTTTGTGATTGCTCCTCACGGATGGGAGGCCAGCATTTCTGAAACTTTGACTGACGGTAAAGCTACTTTGAAAGTGAAAAAGTCTGCAACTGCTTCTGCCGGCTTGAAAAGTCGTGCTACTGCCAATAATACGGATGAAGTGGTGGTACAGGTGAATAAAGGAATGTACTGGGCTGTAGCAAAGGTGAAGGTTCGGGAAGCTGTGACCAGCTATTACAGCCAGGTGTATAGTCAGGGAGGTGACATTACTGTGGGTAATGTGACTATAAATAAGGCAACTTACCCAGATGTAAAACTGCTTTCAACTGATGACGCAACAATCTCTGAGGATGGTGTTGTTTATTTTATTCCTCAAGGTGTGGAAGCTGTTATCTCTTTAACTGACTTTAATAAATTGGTATTAATTTCAGATGATCCGAAGGGTGAACCGGTTGTTGTTGATAATAAAAATTTGTTTAATACTACAGGAACAGAGGGTGAATTTATTGCTCAAAATGTGATATTTAAGAACGCAAAATCTCCATTTATGCAGATAAATGCTTCAGGCATTACATTGAATAATTTGATTCTGGATGGTTGTAAAGTACCAATCGCTTCAGGTGGAAATTTCTTAAATGCATTTTTGGGTGATGATAATTTAATTGATAATATATATTTAGTTGATAATAAATTTGAATATTATAATTGGGGCACAGATTTTAAAGCATCTCGATTGTTTAATTTGGCGACTGGTGCTAATAATAGAAACTTAAGTGCTGATATTTATATAGGTAATAATGTCTTTTATCCTACTGATAAGACTTATGCTATAAATGGAACTCTTTTATTCATGAACACAGGTGAATATAATGTGGCAAATACAATAAGTATAGAAAATAATACATTTATCAATTTTGTTTGTAATTCACAAGCTATGTTGCGTGGCGTAATAAAAGGGCGTGTCGTATTTAGCAATCTCTTATTTTGGAATAATCCAAATGATGCCACAAAACTTTCGTCTACTTTAATAAATACAGCAAAAACTCCTCCTGTAGAGGTTGTCTTTGGTGATATGTTGAAGTTTGATGCGAATAAAGATAAGGTATTATCAATTAATTTTTGGAATAACAAGGGAAACCCAGATGGTTATGAGCAGGGTAAGGTTGAGAACGTAGCCTCTTCCGATCCATTTGATGTAAGTGCTGGAGCTACATTTGATTTGGAGAATGGAGTATTTATCCCGACTGCAGAATATGCAAATTATGGTGCACAACAACGCTAAATTTTTAATATCATGAAAAAATTACTATATCTATTTATTACATGTCTGTCTTTTATCGCGTTCTCATCGTGCGATGACCGTGATGAAATTCGCAATGACATTAACGACCTGAATTCGCGTCTGGATGCATTGGATGCACAGATAGATGCATATAACAAGCAGATTGTTGCTTATCAGGACATGGTTTTGGGGCAGGTTTACATCAAAGACTATAGTCGTGATGAAAAGACCGGAAATTATGTGCTCACTTTGAGCGACGGAACGGCAGTGACGGTTTACAGCGGAAATCCGGATAACGAAATGCCGCAAATGTATATTGCAGATGATGGCACGTGGCATTATACGCAGGACGGTGCGGACTATGTCCTGACAGATGATGCCGGAAATTCAATTACTGCGTGGCCGGTAGATGGGAAAAATGGGGTAACTCCTCAGATTAGTGTCGATGCAGAAGGTTACTGGCAGGTTTCTATGGATGGAGGTGCCACTTGGGAACGTCTTGGAGGAACTACTCCTATAGCAAGTCCGGACATGATGTTACCTAGTATTTTTCAGTCTGTAACGGTTAGTGAGGATGGCAAGTCAATGACATTTGTAGTGGCTTCTACGGGAGAATCAGTAACGGTTCCTGTGGGAGTTGACAATTCTTTTGGTTTGGAACTTACAGAAGGAGACCTTGTGACTGTGGCAGCGGGTGCGTCTGTAGATAAATCTATTACGCAGAACAATGTAAAGGAGATTGTCATTGAGTCAACTCCGTTGCAGGTGGAAGTGACTGAAACGAATTTGAAAGTGACAGCTCCAGCTGGCCTTTCAGGTTCTTATACGTTGTATCTGAAAGTCTTCTCAGCGGAAGGCTACTGTAAGCTGGTTACGGTAAACGTGACAGTTAATTAAGAGTATGAACAATAGGTTAACAAAACAAGATGTACATTATGAAAATCTATAAATATATAGGTGTGGCCCTGATGGTACTATCATTAGGAGCATGTAAGACCGATGATCTGGAAAGAGACATTGATGCCTTGAAAGATCGTGTAACTGCCATGGAAGCAAAGGTCGATCGGTTGAATGAAAGCATGAACATGATACGTGTGGCTTTGGACGGGAACAAGACCATCCAAAGTTATACAGAAAATGAGGATGGAAGCTATACTTTGACGCTAAGTGATGGAAATACAATCACGCTGACTCAGGGGGAAATAGGAGCTACGGATGTGTATCAGGAAGTGAGTATTTCTACTGACGGTAATTGGGTGATTGGCGGTGTGGAAACGGAACACCGTGCACTGGCTGTAGATGGTGAACCGGGGGGTACTCCCCAGTTCCGTCTGACCATGGAGTCGGAAGGCAAATACTACTGGGAAGTAAGCTATGACGGCGAGCTGACTTGGGAAGAAGTAAAGAGCCAGCAAGGAACTCGTGTATATGCTTCTGCAAGTGGAAGTTCTTCTGTAGCTGGTCCGATTGCATCGGCTGCCCCTAATGCGACAGGAGATAAATTCGAAATTACTTTAACGAGTAATGGTACGAAATATGAAATCCCTATCGTTTCGGGTCTGGCATGTGCCATTACGGAACCGAATCCGGAAGATATGGAAAATGGATACTGGATTGTGCCTATAACGTTGCCTGCGGTAACTACTTCTACATCTGTTGATTTAAAGGGAGATGCAGTGCTGGTAAGTGCGCCGGAAGGATGGACTGTAACTGCAGAAATAGGGAATGGAACCTTGACAATTATTCCTCCGGCTCAGGATGGAGCGGAAGGTATCATTACTTTGCAGGTAAATAAAGGAATCTATTGGGCAATTGACCAGATTAAGGTACGTTCTAAGAGAGTGATAACAAGCTTGAAAGCAGAATATGAACTAGGAGATGGATTTTATATTGGCGATGAATTAGTTAGTAAAGAAACCTATCCTGGTGGGACGCTGATTGAAAATGGAGGTACAATCTCAAATTCTGGTGTACATTTTATAAAAGGTGGAGCAAATATTTCGATAAGCTCAATTTTAACAACTAACGGGAATTATCCATTGGTTATAGTTGGAGATGATCCGAACAATCCACCTACGGTTACTTTTTCTGGTGGTGCTCTTTTGCGTGCTATCAATAAAAATTTATTATGCAAGAATGTGAAATTGGTACGTGAAGGTTCATATCTTTTTCATGTAAATACTAATGCAAATGTGGATAAAGTTATCTTTGATCAATGCGAAATGGAACTTAATACAAGTTTTGCTTATACAAGTTCTACTACTACTGGAGAGATTAGAGATTTTCAGTTTGTCAATAATAAAGTGAGATTTGATGGAGCAGCTAAACCTGTAAAAGAAAGTGTAAATTTTGTTAGTTTTGGAACAAAGATGAAAATAAGTAATGCAAACATTTCAAATAATATTTTTTATAGTAAATCGAATGATACTGGTGCCGCTGGTCAGTTCTTTACTGTTGCCGAAACAACAATAAAAGTTGAAAAAAATACATTCTGTAATTATATACAAAATGGTCAAGGCATAAAGGCGAAACTGACGGGAAAATGGAGTGTACAGTATAATATATTTTATAGTGAGATGAATTTTGATAGTTTTGAGTATGACACTGATAAAATCATCAAAAATACATCATATTTAATTTATGCTCTTGCAGATAGTGAATTCCCTGCTTCATTTGAGCCAAATGTGGCTTATAACGCAGTGGAAGAGAATGCTACTGTATGGAATGTTTTTACTACCAGTTCAATGAAGCCTTCAGGAGATTACAATGCAAGAATTCCTCAGGAAGAAGAGTCTCCATTACAGATAGTTGATTGGGAAAAAGGTGAATTTGTCTCCTTGAAAGCAGGCTATGGTGCAGCCATAGAATAATAAAAATAGAAAAACAGTTTTCCGCCATCCGATACAAGCATCGGATGGCGGATACATTTAAACAAATAATACTATGAACTTACAATATTGGAAGAATGCATTGTTCTGTTGCTGTTTATTTGCAATTACAGCATGTTCGGACGAGGAAACCGTGAACCCTCCAGCTCCGACAGAGATACCGGAACAGCCGGCTGAACTGGCAGAACAATTAGCGCAGTATAATTCAGATATTGCTGCCCTTCAGCTGATGGTGGATGGCGAAGTGGAAGTGGTGGATTATACCTCGGATGAACAACATAACTATACGTTGGAGTTAAGTGACGGGAAAATTGTAAATGCGGCTTTACAGGCAGAAACCGATACTGATATCCCAGCTTTTGCGATTAATGCGGATGGATATTGGGAATATCAGCTGGGAGGTGAGAAACAGACATTGACAGACCTTTCCGGTAATCCCGTTCCGGCACGTAAGAGCTTAGGAAAGGGTACATTTACCCCTCAACTGGCCTTAGGGGAAGACGGCTGTTGGCAGATGTCTCTGAACGGAGCGCATTGGAAAAAACTGTCGGACACTCCGGCTCCTTCACTGGAAGGAAAAACGGCGGCCAGCTATTCTTTGTTTAAATCCGTCACGGAAAATGAAGATGGAACATTGTCACTGGCTTTATTTGGAGGTGAAATGGTTCTTTCAATAGATGCTACGGTTTCTTCATCGGCTCAGGCATGGAAGAAGTTCTTTATGAAGAGTGAAGATAATGTATTGCTGGATTATTCGTATGCAGGATATAATCACGGAGAAAGTGCTCCATTGGATGGATTCGCCTGGGGATACAAGGTGATAAACGTGAAAGAACGTATGGAGAAAGATAATTTGTCGGCACGTGAAGCTTTAATCAAAATCTTGGATGAAAATAAGCTGGTGCGTGTTTCTAACCAGAATGCGACAAATGCTACTGCAAAAATTGTAATCTATTTCCCTGCGGATGATTATGATTTGCAACCGAAAGGTGTTACAGATAAATTTCCTGAAATTTACGGAGGAAATTTTGTAATAAAAGGTGACGGAGCTGGTAAGACACGCCTGCTGATGAACAATCCGATTGGAACAGACGAATCGACTACCGCTCCATTGCTGACTATTAAACATACCAATAGTCCGGCGAATATTAATAACTCTAAGATTCTGGCAACTGTGGTGGAAAATGCGGCTAAGGGCAGTTTCAGTGTAAAGGTTGGGTCGGTCAATGAATTATCGGTCGGCAAATGGGTACAGCTTCGTTTGCGAAGCGGAAATGATGAACTTCTAAAGAAAGAGGTGGGACCTATATATAGTCAGATGACAACAAAATGGTCGGTGGCACAACAGCCAGGGCTTACTGGAACAAATGAGAACGGGAAAGGTGTAAATGTCATGGAATTCCATCAGATTAAGTCTATTGATGGTAATGTGGTGACTTTCTATGAGCCGATTATGCATGAAGTGGATATCGCTTATAATGATTATGATGGTGGATGGATAATACGTGATTATAAGTATTTTGAAAATGTGGGTGTGGAAGACTTATCGTTTGTCGGGAAAGCTATTACTCCTTATTATCATCATGGGGACAATGATCAGTATGCCCCTGATGCATGGCTTTATGATAGCGGTTATATGCCTTTGCAGTTGAACCGTGTGGTAAATTCCTGGGTACGCAATGTAAGCTTTGAAAGTGTCAGTGAGGCTGTTACTTTTGGAGAGTCGGCCAACTGTTCGGCTTATAATATTTTGATTACGGGTAATCGCGGACACTCTGCTGTGCGTGCACAAGGTTCCAGCCGTGTGTTTATTGGCAAGGTGAGTGACGAAAGTTTTGACACACGAGGTCATGGGCAATGGCACGGTTGCGGGGTTTCCAAACCAAGTATGGGAACCGTAGTGTGGAATTGTAACTGGGGACAGGATGCCTGCTTTGAATCGCATGCCACTCAGCCTCGTGCTACGTTGTTTGATAATTGCCGAGGGGGACTGGTACGCTATCATGCCGGTGGAGCAGACACGGAAGCTCCCAACCATTTGTCAGATCTTACTTTGTGGAATTTGGAGGTGACGGGTACAATTGATGAGAAGGGTATTAACTTTGCTTCTGACTTTAAATGGTGGGATGCCGGAAATGTTTGGTGGAAAATATATCCTCCTATTGTGGTTGGAACACATGGACAAGCAGTTACTTTCTCACAAGAAGAAGGTCAGCTGACATACGAAGAAAGTACGGGGGTAAAGGTTACTCCAGAGTCATTGTATGAGGCGCAGCTTCAGAATCGCTTGGGATATGTGCCGGCTTGGTTGAAAGCCTTGAAATAATCATAATATGGGAAATACTGCCCCGTAGTAGATGCATTGCTATTACGGGGTAGTTTTGCCATATAGTTGTAAGAAAATAATAAGAACTGGATTTGAATGAAAAAAACTTGTTTAAGATTCTTGACTGGCAGATTGTTGCTTTTCTGGGCGATAATGGCGATAGGGATGGTATGTGCATGTACGGATGAAAATCCGGCAGGTGAGGAAGGTAATGAAGGTAACGGAAGCACGGAAGGAGATAATACACCGACAGTGAGTGATGTAATTGTTCAGATGAACCGTGATGTGGCTGATATGCAGCAGCTAGCTGAGGGAAAAGTGAAAATACTCACTTGTGTGAAAGAAAGCAGCGGGCGTTATCAGGTGGAGCTGGATAACGGGCATGTGCTTACTGTGTATGTAGAGGAGGAACTGGTGAAAAAGAATTCTGTCCCGGTGATTGGTATTGATGTGGATGGTTACTGGGTATATGAATTGGACGGAAAGACTGAAAATTTAATGACTGTTGACGGACAACCTGCTCCTGCGCTCAGTTCAGCAGGGAAAGGAACTTTTACTCCTCAGTTCCGGGTGGGAGAAAAAAACTTCTGGGAAGTTTCTTATAACGGTTCTCAGTGGATACAAATAGGCACCCGTCAGGTATGGGATGTAGAAAAGGAACCGGCTGCGGCCTTTTCTCCTTTTGCCGGATGTTCGGCAGATGAGGATGCGGGAACATTGACTATATCTTTGCGTTGTGGAGAGAAGAAAATTAGTACACAAGTGCAGGGAAAAGGTACCACGGATGCCTGGAACAAATTTGTGGCAGGTTCGGCCGATAATGTGCTGCTGGACTTTTCTTATGCCGGTTACAAACATGGGGAGGTGGAAGCTCCTGATGGATTTGCGTGTGGGTATAAAATCGAGAATGTAAGAGAACGAATGCAACAGAAGAATATGACTGCCCGGGCAGCTGTATTGGATATTATGAGCGAATATAAACTGGATAAAGGAATAAAGAATGCAAATGTTGTAATCTACTTCCCAGCTGGAACTTATGTGTTGCATAATGATGATGACAACACATACGATGCAAATAAGACGGACTTTGATTCGGATGCAAAAGGTAATAATGTCAGTAATGAAATTTTGATGTTCGGAGGTAACTTTGTGATAAAAGGTGATGGAGCTGACAAAACGTTTTTGGAAATGGAAACTCCTAACTTACCTAAAAAGAAATCGGATATGTATTCTTCTCCGGTAATGATTAACATCAAGCATAATGTATGGCTGGGAACTGAGTATGAAGTGACGGGAAATGCCGGGAAAGGAACCTTTAAGGTAAAAGTGGCCGGAGCATCGAATTTTAAAGTCGGTGAATGGGTGTGCTTGTATTTGCAAGACAATAGCCCGGAACTGGTGAAACAAGAGCTGTTGCCGTATGCCTGGGAATCGACGATGACCAATATCTCGACAGAAGGAGTACAGGTGGAGGATTATCATCAGATTGTGAACATCAGCGGGGATGAAATTACCTTTAAAGAACCGATTATGCATGAGGTG
>ULVN01124325.1_pt1 | contig 11609 bp, 7 predicted proteins | sample 1959491 | NCBI WGS metagenome assembly ULVN01 (sample SAMEA4835787, study PRJEB28245) | human gut metagenome | biome: gut microbiome; material: fecal sample | place: Denmark | collected 2008 | reverse complement strand
GAACAGCTCCGGCAGGGAGAAATTCACGGCGGAGCCGTTATAGAGATAGTACACCGCTTCCCGGTCCGCCGTGGGAATGGTGAGAATGGCGTAGGTGTAAGCGCCCAGCAGCATGAAGCCCGCCTGTCCCAGAGAAAACAGGCCGGTGAAGCCGTTGAGCAGGTTCATGGACACCGCCACCAGCGCATATACCGCGCCCTTTTTCAGAACGGTGAACAGCATCCCCGTGGGCTTCATGGTGTTTTCCAGCAGGATGACCAGCGCCAACAGTGCCAGCACGCAGAGCAGGGCGATCACCGTGCCCCGTTTGCTTTTCTTTTCGTTCAGCACAGTCGATCCCCCCTTACACTTTGTCCGTGACCTTTTCGCCGAACAGACCCGTGGGCTTCACGCAAAGCACCACGATCAGGATGGCGAAGGTAAAGGCATCGGAAAAGACGCTCCAATCGGAGCCCTTGATGATGCTCTCGCAGATACCGATGAGAAACGCCCCCACCACAGCGCCGGGAATGGAGCCAATACCGCCGAATACCGCCGCTACGAAGGCCCGCAGTCCCGGCAGGGAGCCGGACAGGGGGACGATGGACTGGTAGTTGGTGAAGTACAGCAGGGAGCCGATGGCCGCCAGCAGAGAGCCGATGATGAAGGTCACGGAGATCACGCTGTTGATCCGGATGCCCATGAGCTGCGCGGTTTCAAAATCCCGGGACACGGCCCGCATGGCCATTCCGATCCGGGTGTGGTTGATGAGCTGGGTCAGGGCCGCCACCAGAAGCACCACCAGCACCGGCGTGACCACCGTCACATACTTGGTGGATACCCCTGCGATGGTCAGCTGGTTGGACAGACCGGGCAGAGCGGGGTACATCTGGGGCAGGCCGCCGGTGACGTAGGTCGCCAGATTTTGCAGCAGATAGCTGACGCCGATGGCGGAGATCATCACCGACATCCGGGGGGCTGTCCGCAGGGGCTTGTAGGCCGCCCGCTCGATGATGAAGCCCAGCAGCACCGTCAGAATGATCATCAGGGGAATGGCCGCGGCCAGCGGCAGGCTGGCACTGAGGTAGACCATCATCAGACCGGCTACCATAAATACATCGCCGTGGGCGAAGTTGATCAGCCGCAGGATGCCGTAGACCATGGTATAGCCGATGGCGATGAGGGCGTACTGCCCGCCCAGCGATATGCCGGAGAGCAGAATGGAGATGCCGTATTGCACGGGGATCCCTCCCTTTTCTTTCAAGTTTTACGCGGAAGGCACGCGGCGGAGCCGTCTTGAAAAAAGCCGCAGAGCGGCTGCTTTCGGGGCGGTCCCGGCCTTGGGGCGTTCACGCGAACCGTCTGTAAACGGTAAGACCGCCTGGCGGGGGAGTCCCCGCCAGGCAGGTCGGCAGGATCGGATCAACCGGCTTTCTGCATCGTTTCCAGAGCCCAGGCGTTGTTGGCGGTGTCAGCCACCTTGATGTAGGCAGTGTCGCGGATAGCGTCACCGATGTCGTCAAAGGCGATGTCGCCGGTGACGCCGGTGTAGGTCACACCGGGCAGCGCGGCCTTGACGGCGGCGGGATCGGTGGAGCCGGCGGCCTTCAGGGCCTCCAGCGCCACATAGTAGGCGTCATAGCCCATGGCGGTGACGGCTGCGATGGTGTCATTGCCGCCGTTGTTGGTCATGGCGGTGGCGTCCTCGTTTAGCCAGGCCTTGATGCCCTCGTCGAATTCGGGAGAGCCGCCCTCCTGATAGAAGGTGGAGACATACAGCTTTACGTCAGAGCCGGAAGCGGCTTCCAGAACCATGTTGCTGTCCAGCGTATCGGAGCCCAGAATGGGGATCTCCAGACCCATGGAAGCGGCCAACTTCACGATCTGAGTGGAGTAGGAGATGGACACGGGGCAGAAGATGACTTCCGCGCCGGAGGAGACGGCCTTCGACAGGTAGGTGCTGAAATCGGAGGTGTTGGTGGGGAAGGAGTCGGTGATGACCTCGCCGTCAAAGGCGTCGGTGAAGTACTTGATCAGGCCCTGATCGTACTCGTTGCCCAGCTCGCCCAGGCAATAGGCCTTCTTGGCGGAGAACTTCTCCTGCGCGAAGTTGGCCAGAACGGTGCCCTGGAAGGGGTCCAGGAAGCAGATGCGGAAATAGTAGTCATTGCCCGCAGTGACGCCGGGGTTGGTGCAGGTCACGCCGATGGCGGCCAGACCCGCTTCACCGAAGATGGGGCCGCCGGCCATGGCGCAGCTGGAGCCGTAAGTACCCAGCACCAGAGAAACATCCTTGCTCACCAGCTCGGAAGCGGCGGTAGGAGCCTTGGCGGAATCGGAGCCGTTATCGGCATAGACCAGCTCTACCTTGTAGGTCTCGCCGCCGATGTCCACGGTGGGGGTCATGTGGTTGGCGTACTGCATACCCAGCATCTCCTGCTTGCCGCCGGCGCCGGAGTCACCGGTAGCAGGCTCAAATACGCCGATCTTTACAACTTTTTCACCGGAAGCGGCGTCAGAACTGCTCTGGCTGTCGCTGCTGGCATCGCTGGAGCTGTCAGCGCCGCAGGCCGCCAGGCTCATGGACATAGCCAGCGCCAGCATGATGGAAACAAACTTCTTCATTCAATTCATCCTCCTTGCGAGATCCGGACCGCTCAAAGCGTCCGCCTCTTGTAGATGGATGTATTTTATACAGATACAATACCGCCCGCAAGAGAAAATCCGCACAAAATTTTTCCTGCGGTTTTCGCAGGCTTTTTACCGAATGACCATACAGTGAAATCGAATGTGTTTGATACACGGACAAATTGGCTGATTTCAGAAAATGCAGCTTTTTTCGCTGTCCGTCAGAAACGGACAGTGCCTCTGGTAATTTTGACTAAAAAAATTTGAGTTTCTTGGACGAAACGTAAAAGCAAGGGGCGGCCAGCAGTGTTTCTGGCCATGAAAAAGGGGCGGCATCTGCCGCCCCTTGCGTTTAAGATCCTTTGCATGTCTGAACCCCGCAATATGGAAACGGTAAGTGCCCTCGTATCTGCCGCCTGCGAAGCAGACGACTCATTTATACCGTGATTGTCAAAGCCTTGATATAAGAAACAGGTGGGTTATCCGAAAAAGATAACCCACCTGTTTCTTGCTTTTATTAATTTTTAGAAAGCGTAGTATTCATCCATATGTCTCTGGTGGTGCACACGCAAGTATTGCAATCTGCACTCTGAACTGTAGCAGACAAAACGCCTCTAATTCTCTCGAGCCTTTAGCAGACCATTTGCTACTCAAATTTGAATCGTTAAATCTCCTTGAAATGTATAATGAGCATTAGATTTGCCAGCAGCACATAGTGCGGCAATCTGTGTATTCATGTCCTCATTATAATTTTTTTCATCCACACTGACTACTAAAATTTGAGGCTTCAGAATTTTTTGAACATACTCCGAAAAATAGCGAGAGTTAATGCCATGGTGAGATAATTTTTGGAGGTGGGGGGTTATAATGTGTCCACACAATGCTGCGCGGAGAGTCTCATCTGTACTGTCTCCCGCAAACAGGGCTAAATCTTCTTCATTTCTTTTAAGTAGCCAAATGCTACTGTCTTCATTACAAGTTTGCTTATGAATATCTAACGCCCATTTCATTGATTCTTCAGTCAGATTTTGATCACACAGTGCCATTGCATATACTACGGAACGCATGGTACTGTTTTTCAGCGGATACAGGCATTCCAGCATATAATCCCCAAAGCGAAACATCCTCTCAGCACATTCTATTGATGAAAGCAGCTTAGCGCCAGAGCGTTCCAAATACTGGAAAAATTTGTGGTATTCTCGATAGTATTCCTGAGTCCCAAACACCGGATACACACAATCAGCAAATTGAAGATCTCCACAAGGAGCAACTGCCTCTCGTACAGCAATTTTATCCACTAAGTGGACAAAGCCGCCAAAATGATCCTGATGCAAATGCGTCAGAATTAACGAGTCAATAGTATTAATACCACGTCCAGTCAGAAATTCTAAAAGCGGACGTCTCCCTTTATAAAATTTTCCACCACCATCAATCACTACACAGCGAGAACCATCTGGCGTATCCAAAAGCAGTACTGTACAGTCTGCTCGCCCAACATCAAGAATATGAAGTTCACTCATATGGTCAGCATCACCTTATCACCTTCGCAATATGCATTATGGTTTGCGGCAGCGCACTTCCAAAAGCTTGCCATCTGCACAGTTCGTCAGTATCGTGCGCACCTCCATGCCTTGACATTCAAGTCTTCAGATTTCTTTTCTTGCGGGTATTCTACCAGAGCATTCTTAGAAAGGCAACGCTTTTTTCTTTTCAATTGCTGTTGCCCAGGCGCCAACATGGAAAAAACTGCCTCCGGCAAGCTAGCGCTGTTCATGACGCAGACATGTGAATTCACGTAAAGAAAGCGCGCAAAAAAATGCAAAAAGTACGCAAAAATGTGCGTGCAAGCGTTTGACACAAGAAAATTGTATAAAAATTGTTAGAATCATGAATTGACGCTCTAAATGAAGGGGGACTATTATAAAAACATACAGTTGCAATACGCAACTTACTCCGATATCCGATGAATGTACTCTTATCGGAGTAAAACAACCAGACATACTGCAAAGGAGGATGTTTAATGAAAAGATTCCCTGCAAAGGTCGTGTCACTGGTTTTAGCTTTAGCAATGTCACTGTCCCTGTTGACCGTAAGCACCGTCGCTGAAGAAAATGGATGGTGGACTGAGGAAATATGGGACGCAGAGACGTTGATATCTTTGGGGGCCAAGCCGCCCCTGTTCAACAAAAAAACAGGCTACTATGAAATTGAAACGCCAGAACAATTGCTGTATTTGTCTGGCAATTGGAAATCTACTGATACCAATGGTGATGGTCAACCGGATGCCCCGCGTAATGGACATTACGTATTGACAGCAGATTTAGACATGGGGCCACTGATGAAGAAAATCGGAAAAACGATTACAGAGGCATCCGGTAAAGAAACAGATGGCTATATGTTGCCGCTCTCTGCCAATAAGAAGGAAAATGCGGATAAGACAGACGGTTGGTTTATGGGTACGATCGATGGCCAGTATCATACGATTTCTAATCTACGCATCTGCCGTCAAAACGGCAAATATACTGGCCTGGTAGGATATCTGGGCAACGAAACTCTTACCACACCGACGATTCGGAACTTGGGCCTGATTAACCTGAAGATGGAAGGCAAAAAGTCCTGCGGTGCTTTTGCAGGCGTTTGCTTTGGCACTGTGGAGAATTGCTTTGCAACTGGTACCATCAAGGCAAAGGAAGCTGTCGGTGGCTTAGTTGGAAAGTGCGAGGGTGAGTTGCGCAACTGTGTATCCTACATGAAGGTAAAGGGCAAGTCGTTAGTAGGTGGTTTAGTTGGAAACATATTAGGTGGTGCAGTAGAAAATTGCTATGTTGGAGGCTCTGTCACGGCGAGTGGAGGCAAAGCTTCTGCCGGCGGTGTTGCCGGTACATTCGCAGTAGCCACTTATCTCAGAAACGTGGCTTCCGTCATTCGTGAGGTCAGTGGAGATGAGGGCGCATCTGATATTGATCGACTGGTTGGCACACTGGAGAGTGAGAGCGGCACCAACATCACCAACAACTATATCTGGGAGGGTGCAATCCTGAATGGCAATGCACCCGTAGAGCATCCTAACCGCTCCATTGCTCAGGCGGTCTCTACTGAGACTTTGATGAGTAGGTCTCTGTACGAAAAAAATCTGGGCTGGGAGTTTAATAAGATTTGGAGCTGGGTTGGTACTTCTGCTCAAGGATATCCTATGTTGACAGGTTTTGTGAAGGCGGGGAAGGCGCCAGATCTGCTTGAAGAAATTCTGACAGATTTGACGATAAAGCAGCCTGTGCTACTGATCGATGACCCTGTAGTGAACTGGGTTGCTAAGGGAGAACAGGCTACAATCCATGCTCGGCTGTCACTTCCCGAAGGCACAAAGGTCGACAGTATAAAAGTCTTTTACGGTGAAAATAGTGACGGAAAAACTTTTAAAGACTTTGTCGAGATGACTGTTAACAAGGATAGCTATCAGGCTGTCTTACCACTGAAAAATCCCGGCAGCTACCATTACTTTGTGTCTGCTAATGTGGACGGACAGATAATCACTGTTCCTGCCGATATTTCTGCATCTTTACCGCTGCAACTTGATGATGGTGTTGTGGACGCAACTCCAAGAGAGGTCCTTTGCCAGTTGGGTGAAACATATCAGGAAGTAGGCTTTAACTGGATCACGGATCCCGCAGTGAAAGATTCAAAGGTTTGGTACAGAGGCAAGGGAGACAGTACTTGGAACGTTACTGATGGAGAGAGTGTGCGCCACTATCTAACTGAGGGCTGGGAAGAAATCCAGAGTCATTGGGCAACGATAACTGGTTTGGCTGCAGAAACTACCTACGAGTATGCGGTCGGCGGCATTTATGATGGCAAAGAGGTTCGAGGGGACATCCATACATTCACTACACTCCCTGCCTCAGGCGCATTTACTTTCATGCAGTACGGTGACCTCCAAGCAAAGAAACCAGAAGGCTATGATCCCTTCCTGAATACCATGGAACAGTTTGTGAATACGCTACCGGTACAACCAGATTTCCTGCTGAATACCGGCGACATTGTGGATGCTGGATATAAGAGTACACAATGGGCAAGCTTCTTCGACGTTGCTGAAACTTATATGGCTGACCGGCTAAATATTTTGCTGCCCGGCAACCATGAAAATACCGGTGATCTGCTCTACAAACAGTATGGCGCGCGAACGAGCCTGCCAAATGAACTGGAATACGGTCCGCTGGAGGGAACCGGTTGGTGTGTTGTTGGCGATGCATGCTTTGTCTTTGTCAACGCAGATCCGTACTCCGGTCAGGTAGGGGCAGATGTTGAAGCTGACCGAGCAAGATTCTTTACCGAGCAAACCGCGTGGGCTAAGACTGTTTATGAGAAAGCGGACAAAACCTGGCGGATTATGGCATCTCATGTGGGTACATATATTGTAAATTTCAACGATCCATCTGACTATCCCTATATCCCCGAGATGTGCGATGAACTGCAAGTGGATCTGTATTTGAACGGTCATGACCACGAGTATATCCGTACCACAACCAAGGATAACGTAATCTGCCCCATAGGCAGCGGCACAACCTATATGACCTGTTCTTCTTTGGGCGAAAAGCTGGACGCGTTTGAGCCGGGAACAGCCGGTGGTAAGTATGCGGTGGTTCATAAAGACGGCGCTGACAATTCTCAGCAGATTTTCAGCATGGTAACAGTGGATGGAAACGGTATCCACGCTACTGCATATCAACGTGGTGTCGAGGAAGATTGGTCCAAGTTTGATATTATTGATCATTATGATATCACTACTAGTCTGACCAAGGGCAGTCAGACATCCACCGAAGTCACAGAGCCTGCTGGCCCTGAAATAACCGTGTTGCCCACTTATACTGTTCAGCCTGGCGACTGCTTATATCGCATTGCAAAGATGCTCTATGGCAACGGTGAAAAATGGAACGATCTGTATGAAGCAAATCGGAATATCATCAGCGACCCTGCATGTATCTACATAGGCCAAGTGCTGAGAATTCCAGCAAAATAAATTTCAAAGTGCACCCATTATAAATAACACTTAGTGAACCTCACCACCCAAGCGTAAACGCTATCAAACCACCGCAGATAGGACGAACAAAGTAAGTCCTATCTGCGGTGGTCGCATTGTAACTGTTATTGCTGACGGCCTTTGTCGGCCAGGGGGTGCAGATATTTTCTTGGACTTAAATTGTATGTACGAAAATAAGCGGCTCTGCAAGCAGAATTGAGGGCCAGTTGAGAAAAATGATCGAAGGACACCATGGATAGATTAAAAGGCTGACTGGACTGATATTTTGCAAAGATACTGCTCACTTGCGAGTAGGTGATAGCTGATCTCCGATATTAAGAAAGCAAATCTTTATCATATGATTCTTGTAAGTTATCCAGCACTGACTTTTTCGCTTTACTGTAATATAATGTGCAAACAACATCCGTAAAGGAGGGAAGTCAATGAGCTATATCATTGCAATTGGGCTTTATCTGGTACTGTTGATGGTCTACGGTCTGGTAATCGCCCACAAGAAAGTAAAGACCACTGACGATATGATGACCGGAGGGCACAAGATCCCCTTCATCATTCTGGTGGGCAGTTTGCTGGCCACCTGGTGCGGCGGCGGTATTACCGGTTCTGCCGGAGTCGTGTACAGCGGCGGACCTTGGGTAGGTGTGCTGACCTTTGCAGCTCCTCCCATCGGTATTATTCTGCTGTATTTCATTGCTGGCAAGGTCCGCAAGTCCAATAAGTTAACGGTGCCTGAGATCATGGGTGCCCGCTACGGCACGGCCGCCAGCATCATCTCCGCTCTGTGCGTCATGCTGGCCTATGTGGGCGTGCTGGCCACGCAGCTGAAAGCGGCTGCCAACATTTTGGTGCTGCTGTGCCATTCCAGCGGTATTGAGATCTCTCATGGTGTGGCATTTGCCATCTGCACGGTTATTATCGTGATCATCACCGTAGGCGGCGGTCTGGTTTCCGTGGCCTATTCCGATGCCGTCAGCGCCCTGATCATGATTGGCGGCTTTTTCCTCGCCATCCCCATTCTGATGCGCGCGGCCAGCGCTCAGGGCGCTGTTCTGCCTGCCGAAAAGACTACTTTTACCGGCGGTATGTCCGGCTGGACGCTCCTGGGCTACTTCCTGCCCTCTCTGGCTCTGATGCTTGGCGACCAGAATATGCTGCAGCGTTTTGCCTCTGCCAAAAACAGCGACGAGGCTAAGAAGTCCAACATTGGCATGTTCATCGGTGAAATAATGGTCATCGCCAGCATTGTTGCAGTGGCAACTCAGGCTGCCAAGCTGTACCCCACGCTGGATACGCCCTCTAACGGTTATCTTCCAGGTGGCGGTGGATTATCTCCCCTTGGTATTCGGCGCGCTGGTTATGTGCGCCTGCATGGCGTTCATTGTCACTACGGCGGACAGCTATCTGCTCTCCTCCGCGACCAACCTGACCAACGATATCTATGTGAAGTACATCAATAAGAATGCGACGGATCACCAGAAGATGACGATTCTGCGTGCGACCATCGTGGTGTTCAGCGTGATCGCCGTGGTCCTGACGCTGTACTTCCCCACGGTTTTGCAGCTGCAGATGACCGCATATACCATGTATGGCGCTGCCATTACGCCCGCTATTCTGTTTGCCCTCTTCTCCAAGAAGGTGACGCCCGCCGGCGGTATGGCCGGTATCATTGTGGGCGGCGCAATGACCATTGCGTGGACCCTGATGGGTACTCCTTACGGCATCCAGTGCGCGATCGTGGCTGTTCCCGCTTCTGTGGTGGCTATTCTGGTGGTTTCTGCGCTGACTGCCGGTCGCGCAGACGAGGTCCACTCTCTGGAAGCCTTGTACAAGTAAAGAAAAGAATCTTACGGGGCAGGGGGGAACCCCTGTCCCCGTTTGCCATCTATACGGTTGAAAGGAGATATCAATTAATTATGGAAGATCCCAGAATCCGAAAATTTGCGAAGTTCCTGATCAACAGCGCTGTGGGCCTGCAAAAGGGTGAAAAGATCCTGATCGAGCTGCACGGCAGCGAAACCACCCTGATGAAGGCGCTGGTGCAGGAGGCCTACCTTGCAGGCGGCAAGCCGTTCATCCACATCTTTGACTATGATGTGGAGGGAGCTCTGGTGGCCGGGGCAGATGCGGAACACATGGCTGAGATCGCATCCTATGAACTGGAGCGCATGAAGGACATGGATGCCTACATCGATATCCGCGCTACTACCAATATCAGCATGTGGCACAATATCAGCGACGAAGCCCAGCGCCGCTATCGCCAGTATTACTGGGGCCCCATTCATCTGGATCAGCGCTGCAACCACACCAAGTGGAGTGTCCTCCGCTATCCCAATGACGCTATGGCCCAGTTGGCCGGCATGTCTACAGAGGAATACGAAGACTTCTACTTCCGGGCCTGCCTGGTGGATTATGAGAAAATGGGCCGGGCCATGGAGCATCTGGAGGCCCTGATGGACCGCACCGACAAGGTACACATCGTTTCTCCCGGTACGGATCTGACCTTCTCCATCAAGGACATCCCCTGCTTCGGCATGCACGGCAATCGCAACATTCCCGACGGTGAGATCTACACCTCCCCGGTGAAGAACTCCGTCAACGGCTATATCAGCTATAACTGCCCTTCACCCTATGATGGGTTCCTCTTCCGGGACGTGCGTCTCGAATTCAAGGACGGCAAGGTCGTCAAGGCCACCAGCAACAATACGGAATACATGAACGAGATCCTGGATATCGACGAAGGTGCCCGCTATGTGGGTGAATTCGCTTTCGGTGTGAACCCGGTCATCAATCACCCCATCGGCGATATTCTTTTTGACGAGAAGATCGCGGGCAGCTTCCATTTTACACCGGGCAACAGCTATGACAATGCTTCCAACGGCAATAAATCCGCTGTCCATTGGGATCTCATTCAGATCCAGACTCCGGAGTACGGTGGCGGCGAAATCTGGTTCGACGATGTACTGATCCGGAAGGACGGTTTGTTTGTGCTGGACGATCTGAAGTGCCTGAACCCCGAAAATCTGCTGTCTGAAGACGAATAAGGAGAATCACAGTTATGGATAATGTTGTTGCGCGTCTGATGCGCTATGCTAAGGTGTGGAGTGAAAGCGACTACCACGCAAACCGGGGCACAACTCCCAGCACGGACCGCCAGTTTGATATGGCACGGCTGCTGGTAGAAGAACTGCACGGTATGGGCGTGGACAATGCGTTTGTGGACGATACTTGCTATGTGTATGCCTCTCTGCCTGCAACTCCCGGCTGTGAGCATCTGCCTGTAATCGGACTGATCGCTCATATGGACACTACGCCGGATATGACCGGCAAGGACGTGAAGCCTCAGATCCTCCACTATGATGGCGGCGATCTGATGCTGAATCCGGAGCAGAATATTGTGATGAGGGGCAGCGACTTCCCGGAACTGAAGAAGTTCATCGGCCAGGATCTGGTCTGCACTGACGGCACAACGCTGTTGGGGGCCGATGACAAGGCTGGTATTGCCATTATCCTGCAGGCGGTGGAAGAACTGCTGGCTGAAGGTGCGCCCCATGGTACCATTAAGCTGGGCTTTACACCGGATGAGGAAATCGGTCTGGGCGCCAGTAAGTTCGACGTGAAGGGCTTCGGCGCAGACTTTGCCTACACACTGGACGGCGGTGATATCACGGACTATGAATATGAAACTTTCAATGCGGCTAAATCCAAGGTGACGATTCATGGCTTCAGCATCCACCCCGGCACCTCCAAGGACCGGATGAAGAACGCCCTGCTGATCGCTATGGAGTACAACGCTCTGCTGCCCGCCCTTGAAACTCCTGGCCATACTGAAGGGTACGAGGGGTTCTTCCATCTCCAGGAGATGCACGGCAAGGTAGAGGAAGCCACCATGGAGTATATCATCCGGGATCATAGCATGGAGCGCTTCCGCCAGCGGATCGCCGTTATGGATGCGGCAGCGGAGCAGATC
>ULVN01026547.1_pt1 | contig 11623 bp, 8 predicted proteins | sample 1959491 | NCBI WGS metagenome assembly ULVN01 (sample SAMEA4835787, study PRJEB28245) | human gut metagenome | biome: gut microbiome; material: fecal sample | place: Denmark | collected 2008 | reverse complement strand
TTATTAGCATGTTTCATAAGTAATAGCTTAACTTTAACATCATCACAAGCATCAATAACATAATCATATTTATTAACTAATAAATCATTAAAATTATCCTCAGTTATAAACTTATATATTATTGAAATATTCGCGTTTTTATTAATACTCAAAGCTCTTTCAGCTGCTGCTTCACATTTAGATATTCCAATATTTTTATTATTGGAAATAATCTGTCTATTTAAATTAGATTCTTCAACAACATCGCCATCAACAATAGTTATGTTTTTAACACCAGACCTAACTAATGCCTCTAACGCATATCCTCCTACACCACCAAGTCCAACAACTAACACTCTTGCTTTTTCTAACTTAGTAAAGCGATCTTGTCCAAATAACGCTATTAATCTTTCAAACATATTATCCCTCCAAAATAAAAACCTAACTAGACATCAATTGTGATAAAATCCCGCATTCTCGCAGGTGGGCATCACATAAAGAACTTTAGGATTCTAACTCTTTGAGCTAGCATTCAACACCATCCTTTAATTAGATTCCCTTACATCACACATAGTCGGTTTTATGTAAATCGACATCTATTAGGTAATTTAATTATATCAAATGTTTTTATATTTAACAATTAGATTATAATCAATTTACACTAAATTTTAATAAAATAAAAAGAGATAAAATATTTTATCTCAATATATTTAGTTTCCACTTGCTTTCCATCTTTCAAGAACATCACAGTTAGCTGAATATGGAAGTGGATCAGGTAAATCCATTTTAATTAATAATGGTATTTTAAATGCATTACCAAACGATACTAAAGTACCAGCTTGCAATGAATTAAGTTTTTCAATTATATCGCTAGATACATTAGGAAGCATCTTTTCAATATATTCTAAATCTTTAGGATGTGTCATCTTAAGAACTAAGAAATTACTCATTTGAGCAACAACTGTTTCTGATATATCGACAGGTCTTTGACTAATCAAATCAATAATAACTCCATATTTACGTCCTTCTTTAGCAATTCTTTCAAATATATTATATCCTAATAAGAACTTATCATTATCGTTTTGAACATATCTATGTGCTTCTTCTAATATTAAATGAAATGGTATAGAAGCTCTAACTTTTCTCTTCTTAGCAAAATCAAAAATCATTTTAGAAATAATTTTAACTATAACTTTAGCAAGAGCATCATCTATATCTTCTAAATTAACATTAATAATTTGACTTCTTCTTGAATTTAAAACAATTAACTTAGAAATATATTGTTCTAGTGATATATATTTATCAAATTCAAAATATTTACCATTTTTACTATTTATAATTGAATTTAATCTTACTTTTAATATTATAGCCGAATCTTGCATTATTCTATTATTTAAGAAACCTTCCCCAATTAATGCGAAATCTAATGCTTTAGCAAAATCTTTTAAATTGTAAAAGGCATTATCATTAACTTCAATTTGGCTCTCTAATTCCGGATTCATATGACTTGCTAAATATTCATTAATTAAAACACTTTCACCAAATTCACCTTTATTATCAATTTGAAAACAATTTGCAAATCTTCTTGTATAACCAATTCCCTTAAGTTCCGCATTAACATTAAATTCATTAGTAGAACAAGATGCTAATATTTGGAATATATCATTCTTTTTACCAGAAGCATTTTGATTAGAAAATAATACACTTTGAATAGCTGATGCAATCAAATGATTTTTAAGTTTATTAACATTATCATTATTTTCACTAAATATTTTAGCAAGTTTACTAGCTCTTTCTATAATTGTTAATTGACTGTGATTTTCAGCATTTAAAAGTAATGCTAAATCATCATTAGAAAGTAAATAAACAGGAATTTGTAATAATTCATCCCCCTGTTCAACAGGATTAGTCGTAATAAACTTATATTGATAATTTGGATTTATTTGATTAATGCTTTTAAATGCATTTTTATATTCTCCATAAGCATCAAATATAAATAAATTCGCATTATAAGTTAAAATTTTTGGATTTAAAAATATATTTTGGATTATTCTTGATACTGAACATGATTTACCAGAACCTGAATTACCAAATATAGCCATATGATTAGAAAATAAGTCATTTATACCAGCATATATCTTACGATTTTCATATATAGGACTCTTGCCAATATATAAACTCTTTTCATCATCTTTACCCATAATAATATCTAATTCTTCATTATTAATTACTCTTATTGTACTATTTAAAGTCGGTTTCTTTATTGTACCAGCAATAAACCTAGTTCCTACAAATTCACCAAGTAATTCAATTTTAATAGATTCTTCATCTATATTTTTAACCTCACCTAAAAGTTTAGTACTATCATTTTCAAACACAACATGTAAATTCATTAAATTTTGAATAACATTAGCATCTTTATTAATTGCAACAATAACAATATTATCACTTATAAATTTAATTTTTCCAAACACTTTAATCTACCTTCTATTCTATAAAAATTATAACATAAAAACCAAATAAAAAAAATCAAAATAATTCATACTCCCATATTTTTCCAAATAATTACAAACTCTACACATCATAGAGTGTACAATTAAACGTACTATGTTACCATCTAATTACCAGGGAGGCATTTATAATGAATAATATAGAATTAGAACTATTAGAAGGATTAAAAGAAGTAGAAGAAATTAAAGAAATGTATAAATTTATATCAACATATAATGTGTATAGACTTTTATTAGCACATTGTAAAAATAAAGAATATAATTTTCATCTATTTTATCCAACAAATGAATTTTATTCACCAAAATGTTATCAAAAACAAGTTTACGAATTACTTTCATTATTTAATGATAACGAATTATTATATTTAAATTCACCAGATTCTAATAAGAAAATTATATCTTTCTTAATAGATAGTAACACACTTTTAGTAATTTATCCTTGTAAACATAATTTTTCTATTTATAAAGAAGTTATTGATTTAGAATATAAAATTATAAAAATTAACAATAATAAAGCTACAAATATTGAATATCAATCCACCAATGAAAAACCACATTATTACGTATTTTACAATGTTGATGAAATTATAAATACATTTGCTCCGTGGAATTATTTATATAATAATGAAATAATAATAACACCAGGATATTACTTAAATGATAAACTTCCATATTATAATAATATTGATATTAATGATATTTTAAAAATTCAATCAATAGATGTAATACATGAAAAGATTAAATCAGTTCAAGATGCTAAAATGAAAGTATTAAAAAAATTATAGACCAGTTATCTATAATTTTTATTTTAATTTATCTTTTAATATTTCATTAACTTTAACCGGATTTGCTTTTCCTTTAGTTTCTTTCATAACTTGTCCAACAAAGAATCCAAATAAATTCGTTTTCCCATTATGATAATCTTCGATTTGTTTTTGACTATTTGCTAAAATATTATCTACAATTTTAATTAATTCACTATCATCAGATATTTGAACCATACCTTCATCAATAATTATTTTATCAGGTTCTTCTCTTCTTTCTAAACATATATTAAATAATTCTTTAGCTTGCTTAGAAGATATTTTATTCTCACTTAAACTGCTAATAATAACACTTAATCTTCTAGGTGTTACAAAGCATTCATCTATTTCAATATTTTCTTTAGAGATATATCCCAATATAGTTGAAATAATCCAGTTAGCTGCTATTTTAGCATCAATTCCTAATTTAATACATTCTTCAAAGTATAAAGCAATTTTCTTTTCTTTAACTAATATATTTGCATCATAACTAGATAAATTATACTCACTCATATAATTATTTTTACGTCCATAAGGAAGTTCTGGTATTGATTTAAATATTTTTTCTTTCCATTCTTCATTTATTTTAATTTTAGGAATATTAGGCTCTACAAAATATTTATAGTCAATCGCATCAACTTTAGAACGCATTCTAATTGTTGTACAACTTACATCATCAAATCTTCTTGTTTCTTGTTCAATTTTATCTTGTTCACCATTCTTAATTAGATCTAGCTGTCTTTGAACTTCATAATTTATAGCATCCCTAACTCCACTAAATGAATTAACATTTTTAATCTCAACTTTAGTTCCAAGCTCATCAGAATTACTTAAAGAAATATTTACATCACATCTAACTTGTCCTTTTTTAGAATCAGCATCAGATATTTCTGTATATTGATAAATACTTCTCATATATTCCAAGAAAGTAATAACATCGTTTACGTCATGAAAGCAAGGTGTTGTAACAAGTTCTAAAAGAGGTACTCCTGCTCTATTATAATTAATTTTACTTCCATCTTCTTCATGCGTCATCTGAGCTGAATCTTCTTCTAAATGAATATTATCAATTCCAACTTTAAAAATACTTCCATCTGCTCTTTCAATATCAATAAATCCATCATATCCAATTGGAGCAGGTATCGTATTTTGTGTTATTTGATATCCTTTAGGTAAATCAGGATAGTAATAATTCTTTCTTTCAAAATATAAATATTCAGGTTGTTTACAATTTAGAATCTTACTCATCATAAGTCCCATTTCAACACATCTTTTATTTACCACAGGAAGAGTTCCCGGAAAAGCCATATCAACAGGTCTAACATTTATATTAGGAGTATCAGAATAACCATTCTTAGCACTTGAAAACACTTTACTATTAGTTTTAGAAACCTCACAATGCATCTCAATTCCAATAGTTATTTTATAATCATTCATGATTTACCTCCTTAGCAATTTGATTTTTATAAGGCATGACACTTTCTAAAGCATAAGCAATATTTAAAACATTTTGATCATCGTAACAGTTACCAGTAATATTTACACCAACAGGTAAATTATCTATAAATCCATCCGGAATAGTTATTGAAGGAAAACCTCCAAAATTACCAACTTGTAAAAATTCATCAAGTACAGAAGTATTTTTATCAATCATATCTAAAGATCCATCAATATGTTTAGCAGCGCCTACTCCAACCGGCATAATCATTGCATCATACTCTTTAAAATATTCTTTTATTATATCAACAATTAATCTTCTAACTCTTTGAGCATTAATAAAATATCTCTCTTGATTTTCTTTTTGTAAAACATAAGATCCAATTATAAATCTACGTTTAATTAAAGAAGAAAAATTCTTAGTACGATAATTCTTCATCATTTCAATGTAATTTTTACCATCTTCTCTAGGTCCAAAAATAAATCCAGTTAAATTAGACATATTACTTGTTGCTTCAGCACATGATAATACGACATAAACTGATGGTAAGGCATTAAGAATCTTTTTATCAATAGAAACACCTGTAACACTTGCTCCTATTTCTTCTAATTTTTTAATTGTTTCATGATATATTTCTAAATGTTTTTTTAGTTCATCATTCATATTAGGATAATTTTCTTCATCAATTAATTCCTTAATATAAAATAATTTTTTACCTTTAATATTTTTATCTAAATTGTCATATAAATGCATATTTGTTGAATCAAATGAAGTCATATCATTTTCATCAATACCTTTCATATTATCTGTAACAATTGCTGCATCCTCAACACATCTAGTTAAAACTCCACATGTATCTAAACTTGAAGCAAAAGGAAATAATCCATATCTTGAAATCATTCCATAAGTAGGTTTATATCCAACAATTCCGCAATAAGCTGCTGGCTTACGAATTGAATCACCAGTATCTGATCCTAGTGCATAAGGATAAACTCCTGCCGCCACCGCGCAAGCAGATCCAGCAGATGATCCCGCACACATTCTAGATCTATCCCATGGATTTAACACTGTGCCTGTATGACAAGTTGTTCCCGTTCCCCCCATTCCAAATTCATCAAGAGCTGTTTTATTAGTTGGAATAGCCCCTGCTTTATACAAATTACTTACAGCAGTAGCATCAAAAAACGGAACATAATCTTTTAAAGTATTAGATGAACCAGTTGATAATATTCCCTTAGTTGAATAATTATCTTTAATTCCAAAAGGAATGCCAGAAAGTAAATTATCAGTAACTTTACCTCCTTTAGCATCATCTAAAATAGTTACAAAAGCATTATATTTATTTTCTACTTCATGAGACATTTTAATAGATTCCTTAACAAGTTCATCACTAGTAACTTTACCACTTATTAAATCCTCATGTAATTCTTTAATAGTTTTATTTAGCATTATTTACACCACCTTTGGTAAAACTACTGAAGCACCATCATTTAGATCAGAGTTAGCAAGTAATTCTTCTCTTGGAATAGACTCTTCATAAACATCTTCTCTTAATTCAGCATAAAAATCATCAAGAGCATGAGTCATAGGTAAAACTTCACTTATATTTTCAATCTCATTTATTTTATTAATATTTTTATCTATAATTTCAAACTCATCAAATACCATATCAGTTTCTTCATCAGTTAAACCAATCATCAGTAAATCAGCAAGTTTTCTTATTTTTTCTTTTGTAAAATCCATAAATCCTCCTTAACTTAAAGAAAAAAGAATAAATATTCTTTCTCCTATGGATATAATCTATTAGGTCCTCTAAAGATAAACTGTGCATCCCTAATATGGTCAAGTCCTAATAACAATAGTGTTAATCTATCTACTCCAATTGCAAATCCGCCATGAGGTGGCATGCCATATTTAAAGAATTGCATGTAAAATTCAACATCTTTAGTTAATCCTTTTTCATCCGCATTATGTCTTAAATGATCATATCTATGTTCTCTTTGAGAACCACTAGTTATTTCCATACCTCTCCATAATAAGTCATATCCTTGAGGAACATCATTTTCATCTCTCATATGATAGAAAGGTCTTTTAGCTTTACTATAGTCAGTTATGAATAAGAATTCAGAACCATACTCTTCCATTGCAAATTTACAAGCTAACTTCTCAGTTTCTGCATTTAAATCTCCAATATCATGTTCCGGTATTTTATAACCATATCTTTTTTCTAATTCTTTATATAAATCAAATAACTTAATTCTAGGAAAAACCTTATTAGGAACAATAACTTCTTGTCCAAATCTTTCTTTAATTATATCTCCAAAATTTTCTTTTAATTTTCCTAGTGCATAAGTAAGCATTTCTTCTTCTAAATGCATAACATCTTCATATGAATTAATATAAGCAAATTCAAGGTCAAAAGATGTAAACTCAGTACAATGTCTATTAGTGTTAGAGTTTTCTGCTCTAAATGCTGGAGCAACTTCAAAAACTCTTTCTAAACCAGAAGCAATAGCCATTTGTTTATAAAATTGAGGACTTTGAGCTAAATAAGCTTTATCATTAAAATATTTAACTTCAAACACAGATGAACCAGATTCAGAAGCAGTACCTATAATCTTAGGAGTATGAATTTCAGTAAAATCTTGATTATATAAATAATCTCTTAAATATTTAACAAACGCACTTCGAATAGGCATAATATATTCTTTAGCATCACATCTTAAATCAATCCATCTATAATCTAACTTCTTATCAGGTAATGCATTTTCTTCAATTGGGTAAGCTTCTGCTAGTGATAAAACTTCTACATCATCTGGTAAAAATTCCTTACCACCATCTTTAACATATTCACTCATAACCATTTTACCAGTAAATGATACAAAAGAACCAGTTGTTAAAGCAGCACATTTCTCAGCAAGTTCTTCTTTAATTTTATCAACCGAAACTTGAATATATCCAGTTCTATCTTTTAATTTAATAAAAATCATATACTTAGTATTTCTAATAGTTTTAATCATTCCTGAAATTTTAGATAATTCATTCTCTTCTAAATTTTTAATTAATACTCTCTCCATAAATAATCCTTTCTAAAAATTAAAATTCACAATTTCCTGGTGTTCTTGGATAAGGAATAACATCACGAATATTATCAATACCTGTAATATAAATAAGTAATCTTTCAAATCCCATACCAAATCCAGAATGTATACAAGTACCATATTTTCTTAAATCTAAATACCAAGAAAGTTCTTCTTTATTCATTCCTAGTTCATCCATACGTTTTACTAATTTTTCATAACTTTCTTCTCTCTGAGATCCACCCATCAATTCACCAGCACCTGGTACTTCTAAATCAACAGCAGCAACTGTTTCTCCATCTTCATTTTGTTTCATATAAAATGCTTTAATATCTTTTGGCCAATTCTTAATAAATACTGGTCCATTAAAGTATTCAGTAATATATTTTTCATGTTCTTTAGCAATATCTTCACCATATTCAGGTTCAAATTCCCACTTAACATCAGCATTTTTTAAAATAGTAATAACATCTTTATGATCAATTCTTGTAAATTTACTATTAACTAATCTAGTTAACTTATCTATTAATCCTTTTTCTACAAATTGATCTAAGAATTTCATTTCATCTTTCGCATTTTCTAAAACATAACTAACAACATATTTAAGCATATCTTCCATTATGTCCATATCGCCTTCTAAATCACAAAAGGAAATTTCCGGCTCAATCATCCAGAACTCAGAAGCATGAACTTTCGTATTTGAGTTTTCTGCTCTAAAAGTAGGACCAAAAGTATAAGTTTTCTTAAATGCAGTTGCAAATGTTTCAGCCTCTAATTGGCCACTAACAGTTAATCCTGTTGTTTTACCATAAAAATCTTTTTCCGGTTCAAATTTACCACTTGATGCTATACGATTTAAATCAAGAGTTGTAACTTGGAACATTTCTCCTGCTCCTTCACAATCAGAACTTGTTATAATTGGAGCATGAAAATATACATAATTACGATCTTGAAAATATTTATGAATTGCCATAGCAGCAACACTTCTTACTCTAAATACTGCATTAAATAAATTAGTTCTAGCTCTTAAATGACCTACTTCTCTTAAAAACTCTCTAGTATGTCTTTTAGCTTGAATTGGATAAGTTTCATCAGCAAGGCCAAGAATTTTAATACTTTCTGCTTTAAGTTCAAAATCTTGGTTACCACTAGATTCAACAATAGTTCCGGCTACTTCTAAACTAGATCCAACAAGTATTTTATTAATTTCTTCATAATTACTTAAACTAGTGTCATAAACAACTTGTAAAGTATTAATAGTTGTTCCATCAGATAGTACTATAAAAGCAAAATTTGAACTCTTTCTATGATTTCTAACCCATCCCGAAATTGTAACTTGTTTTCCAATATAACTTTCTTTAAATAAATCTTTTATATCCATTATTAACATCTCCTATAATTTCATATCTAAATAATCAGATAAATCATTAATATTAACTTTTTCTTCTTCTTTAGTAACATTATCCTTAACGTTTACCATCATATCTTCTAAATCTTTATCATTTAATATAACCAAATATTTCGCATTAAATCTATCAGCTGCTTTAAATTGTCCTTTTAATCCTTTTCCTAAATAATCCATCTCAGTTGTAAATCCATTTAGTCTTAAGTTCTGAGCAATATATAAAGCCGTATCTTTTTCAGTATCAGAAACATACATAATATATACATCAACATCATTATTAACAGGAATATTTACATGAGCCATATCTAAACACATCATCAATCGATCAAAACCAATCGCAAATCCGACTGCTGGGACACTTGGCCCATCCAAACTTTCTACTAAATTATTGTATCTTCCTCCACCACCAATTGCTAGCGTATCAATTCCATCAATGTTTACATTAATTTCAAATACTACATGATTATAATAATCAAGTCCTCTAACTAAATTAGTGTTTTCCTCATAATTTATTTCTAATAAATCAAGTTCTTCTTTTAATTTATTATATCTATTTAAACTTTCTTCATTTAAATAATCAGCTATCTTAGGAGCATTCTTAATTATATCTTTATCTCCATCAATCTTACAATCAAGTATTCTTAAAGGATTAGTTTCAAATCTTCTTTGACAATCTTCACATAAATCCTTAATATGAGGTTTTAAATAATTAGTTAAAGCATCATGATATTTTTCTCTTGATTCCCTATCTCCTAAAGTATTTATTTTAATAACTGCATCAAGTCCTAATAAATTGAAGATATTATAGCATAAAGAAATAACCTCAACATCACTAGCAATATCATCTGATCCAATCATTTCTACGCCAAACTGTGTAAACTCTCTATTTCTTCCTGATTGTGGTCTTTCATAACGATACATCTTCTCATTATAATAAACTTTAACTGGTTCAGTCATATTACCATATAACTTATTTTCAATAAACCATCTAACAATTCCCGCAGTTCCTTCTGGTCTTAAAGTTAAATTTCTATCTCCTCTATCTTTAAAATCATAAGTTTCTTTACTAACTAAATCACTAGTTTCTCCAGCACTTCTATGAAATAAACTTGAATCTTCAAATACTGGAGTCTCTACATTAACAAAATTATATTTTTGACATATTCCTTTAATAATTTCATTAACATATTCTCTCTTCTTCGCATCAATTCCATAAACATCATAAGTTCCTTTTGGTTTAGTAATCATTTAAATCATCCTTTCTTAAAATAAAAAAACAAGGAAATAATAGTTAAGGGCGAAACATATCCGCTGTGCCACCTTATTTCACTTGTTAAAGCCTTTATTAAACTTATATCGTAGTTACCCGGATTATTTTCTATAAAGAATGTCTCATAATTACTACATATTAAGTATTTCCACCAACTAACTCTCTCTTTAAATATATTACCTAATAATTACTTCTTCTTTAATAATCAACTATACTAATATTTTACTTAAAACATCCCATAAAGTCAAACTATTTCTCACCTAAAATCACACTATTTCTCACCTAAAATCAAATATATTAATTCTATGTATTTTAAAAAAAGTGCACAGAAGTTGTTCAATAAGATTTATAATTGGTATAATATCTTACAAGCAATTTATTTGTCATTAAAGGAGGTATTAGAAATGGTAAATTATTATCATCTATCTTATGAAGATAAAAAAAATATAGAAGATGGATTAAATGAAAATAAATCCCATTAATCAAATTGCGAAAGAGATTGATAGATCTCACTCATCTATTTTAAGAGAAATAGATAGAAACAAAATTTATTTGGTTTTAATCTTTGCACCATTATAATATATCTTTTTCTTTTTATATGCATAATAAATAATTGAACTATCAGTAATATCAAGAGGTATATAATCAAATGTATTACTAAAAATCTCATGTTCTATATTAAATCCTGAAAAGAACTTAAAATGAGACATAACAATAATTCCATCGTCAGTTAACAAATCATCTAAATTATCACGTATATCATTAATCCTAGATTTACTATTTCTATTATAATCCATAATATTAGATAAAAAGATAACATCGTATTTCTTATCTGAATTAAATCCATTACATACATTCATATGTTTAAATTGTAAATTATAACCATCTAAAATACTTGAAACATCGCCTAAATTATCTTCATAAATCATCTTCTTAGCAGCTACATCAATAAATAAATTATCGTAATAATATAAATGATCTTTCTTATATCTTGAAAGATTAAAAAAATACTTCCAAAATAATACGCTATCTTTTTCACATTGATTATCTGTTTTAATAGAAGAAATAATTTTAAATATATCTTGAGTACATATTTTACCTGCATCAACATAGCCATTTTGAATGAGCCATTTTCTTA
>ULVN01056759.1_pt1 | contig 11624 bp, 7 predicted proteins | sample 1959491 | NCBI WGS metagenome assembly ULVN01 (sample SAMEA4835787, study PRJEB28245) | human gut metagenome | biome: gut microbiome; material: fecal sample | place: Denmark | collected 2008 | reverse complement strand
ATCATCGCGCAGTAGTGATCTAGCTCAATATATAAGTGTTTATATCTAATAGTTGTTATGCGATTTTCAAAGATCTGACAAGAGACTTAATTGCCCCTTCACTATAGAGCCGACGAAAACGTCCAAAAATTGCACGAAATTGAAAAAAGTTATAATTTTTTTGTTTTCAGGAGGGGAAAATGAAAAAATCCATATTTTATGATGATTATGTTAAGTCATTATTGGATGTTTTGGAGTTATATCATGCGATGCAATACTTGCCAGAGGAAGTGGATGAAAAAGCAGTAGAGTTCGCTAAATATTTAAGTAATTATATGTATGGTGATTTCTATGATTAATTCAAAGAATATGAAATTGATGATATAGAGCATCAAGAAATCGTTACGTATCCAAAGTCAAAATTTTAAAAGAAGCGGAATCTATATTGGTTCCGCTTCGTCTGCATTATTCGTCCATTTCGTATCTCCTGAAAAACTGATATAAATCATATAAATTGTCTAGATTTCTACAAACTGTAGATGGATGTACACCAATAATACGTGCTACTTCTGTATCACTGTACCCCATATTTTTAAGAAAGCTCATTAGCCTAACTTGTGCACTAACCATTTCTAAAGCTTGTGATAAAGGTACAATTGGGATTCGATCAAGAAATTCTTCCAGTGTTATTGCGGATGATACAAGATCTTCGCTTGGTTGTGTAGCAATAGTGACAAATAAATCGCTGTGTTTTGATTTGCGTTCATTATATCTACGATCTGAATTAAAATCCTTACGATCATGAAGATACATTTTGTCGATATTTAATTCTGACATTCCATTCCGACGCATGAATTCATTGTCCTTTTGTTTCATTTTTTTGAATTCAAGCTCTGCACTTTTGTGATTATAACCTTTAGCCATTTTTAGTTCCTCCTTTACGTCTATAGCTAAGTGAAGGGACATCCCTTCACTTATAGAGCCGACGAAAGAGCCTAAAAATTGCACAACAAGATAGAAATTTATAAAAAAATACAGATCTACTGCTTAGAACAGAGATCTGTGGTTATTGAAATAAGCATGATATATTGTGAATTTAATTGAATTCTATTTTTCTTCATCACTTAATTAGAACATTTATTAATTGATCCATCAATACAACAATGTTTATAAACATTGAATTAAATTTAAAAAAGTTGATAAAAATATTCAAATATTTAAAGATTTACTTCAAAGTGATGACTATAAAAGGTATAATGAATTTGTATATGCGAGGTTAACAACATGAAAGTAAATTACAATAATTTATTTAAGATGCTTATTGATATGAATCTTACAAAAACTGAATTTGCAGATAAGATTGGGTTATCTTCTGGAACGTTGGCTAAATTATCAAAAGGTCAAACAATTTCCATGGATAAACTTATTGATATCTGTGATTATTTACATTGTACATTTGATGATGTTATAGAAATAATTCCAAAGGAAGAACGAGGTGAATAATTGAATGGATATATATACTCCATATCGAACAATAACACGTGAACAGTTCCTTTTTCATGAAATGAGAATTGTGGCAAAACTATTATTAGAAGAAAAAAGTGATTCTGAAATTATTGGTGAAGTTGTAACAAACAATTTATTTCAGTATCCAACAGAAAAATCTTTAAATAACATAACGAGAGTTTGTTTGGCTAGATTTCATCAAGCAGAAAGTAAAGAGCTAATAGATATCGTAGCCAGCGGCTCATCGGATGCGGCTAAACAGGCATGCCTATTTTTGATGATGAATTACTACAGAATTGTATGGGAATTTATGATTGGTGTGATTGGTGAAAAATACAGAACACAAGATTTATCTTTTACGAAAATGGATCTAAATTCTTTCTTTACTCGTCTTCAAGAACAAAATGAAGTTGTAGCTTCTTGGAGTGATGCCACAATTAATAAATGTAAGCAAATCTTAAAGAAAATTCTTATTGAAAATGGATATCTAGATAATCAAAAATCTGAAGTATTAAATAATATTCTTCTGGATTTATCTGTAAAAGAAGCTATTGAAAATATAAACAAGAAAGATGCATTAATTGCATTTGGGTATATGTAGGAGGTCAGCATGTCGAATATTACAGAAAGATTAGACCAGTTAAGAAAATTCATCCAGGAAGATGATTTTTTAAAAGGCCGTGGATTAAGCAATGAAGTGAACATTCGAATGTTTTGTTACAATCCAAAAGAAGAAATGGCAGTTCGTTACTTTACAGAACATTTAAATAATGATGAATTATCATGTAATGTTCAAATTGTTGACTTATACGAAACGTTTCTTTCGATTTGTGAAGATAAAAGAATCTTGAATCGTATTCCTCAACTAGAACAAAAACGTGGTAAGGAATTTTTAGAAAAACAATTTGAAAAATCATGTAATGCTACTGTATTCGCAAAAAAGATTGTCGATATATTTGATGATAATAATGATCTGTTATTGATAACAGGTGTTGGAAAGGTATTCCCATTTATGCGTGTGCATGCATTATTAAATACATTACAGGAAGACTTCAATAAAAAACCAATTGTAGTTTTATATCCAGGTACCTTCGACGGTCACTATGTAAAATTATTTAATCAATTAAAATCAAACGAATACTATCGAGCATTTAATATGATCTAAGGGAGTGAAGATTATGAAAATCAAACAGATGTTTAAAGATGATATCGACCGTACAATTAATGGTGTCGTTCAGGTTGAGCAAGAAGATAATCAGGTAGTTGCTCAGGAAGTTAAAGAATATGTAGTTACTTCTGAATTAAAGAAGCATTATGCAAAGTTCTTTAATGAATACAGTGAATCCTTTGATACGCCTACAGATAATGTTGGTGTTTGGATTACGGGTTTCTTTGGAAGTGGTAAATCTCACTTTTTAAAGATGCTTTCTTATCTGTTGGAAAACAAAGAAATTGATGGTAAAAGAACTGTAGATTACTTTGAAGAAAAGTTTGACGATACATTAGCATTTATGAATGTTCGAAAATGTGTTCAAGCCCCTACAGAAACTATCCTTTTTAATATTGATGCAAAGAGTTCTATCACAAAAGATAAGACTTCTGTATTAAAGATCTTCTATAAAGTCTTCTATGACCATATTGGATTATATGGAAGTGATTTAAAACTTGCCAAGCTGGAACAGTTCATTATTAAGCAAGGAAAAATGCAAAAATTTAAAGATGCATTTGAAGAAATCAATGGAGAAAGCTGGGAAGATACAAGACCAGACTATTCTTTCTTTGAAACAGATGTTGTTGATGCTTTGGTTCAGGCTGGTGTTATGAATGAAACAAATGCACAACACTGGTTTGATAATGCTGAAATTACAAATACATCCCCAGAACAGTTTGCCAAAGAAGTTAAAGCCTATGTGAATTCTAAGCCAAAAGGGTTCCGTTTGTTATTCATGATTGATGAAGCGGGTCAGTATGTTGGCGAAAGTAGTGATATGTTACTGAATTTGCAGACAGTCATTGAACTATTAGGCAGCACATGTCGTGGACAGGTATGGGTTATGGCAACTGGTCAGGAAGCATTAGATGATATGTCTATTAAATTACGTCAGGATGAGTTTTCTCGTATCATGGCGCGTTTTGCGATTCGTTTAAGCTTAACATCTTCTTCTGTTGGTGAAGTTATTGAAAAGCGTTTATTAACTAAGACAGATGATGCTAATGCGATTCTTGATGGTGTATATGAAAATAATGAAAATGTGTTAAGTAACTTATACGCTTTTGATACGGAAATGAAGGATTTAAAGGGATTTAGTTCTGAAGATGAATTTGCCAGAGTCTTCCCATTCGTACCTTATCAGTTTACAATTATGCAAAAAGTCTTCAACGAAATCCGTAAACATGGTCATGCGGGTAAGCATCAATCCAGTGGTGAAAGATCCATGTTGAATGGATTTCAGGAATCAGCACAACGTATTGAAGATAAGAATGAGCTAACATTGGTTCCAATGTATGCCTTCTATGATACGTTACATAGTTTCTTGGATACTTCTGTACGTTCTGTTATTGAACGTGCTGAAAAAGCAGCCAATGATGGCAATGGATTAACTGTAGATGATGTTAACTTATTGAAGTTATTATATTTGGTTCGCTATATTGATGACATAAAATCTAATATTGAGAATTTAACTATATTAATGGCTGATTCTATCAATGTAGATAAATTAGAATTAAAGCAACAAGTTACGGATTCATTGGATCGTCTTCAAAAACAAAACTATATTGCTCGTAATGGAGAAATTTATCAGTTCTTAACAGATGAAGAACAGGATATTGCTCGCGAAATTAGTAATCAGAGTGTAGATGCAGCTAATGTTATTAGTCAGGTATGTAAGATTATTTATGATGATATTTACACAACAAAGAAATATAGATATTCAAAAAATGATTATAATTACGACTTTGATTTTGTGAAATCTGTAGATAACCAGAATCATGGTAATTCAAACGGTGAAATGCAGTTGAAGTTTATTACGGAAGCAAATGATGATTCAGATGAACTTCGATTGATTACAGAATCAAAAGATTATGAAGCCATTTGTAGATTATCCAAAGATTACTCTGTATTCTATAATATCGAAAATGCTTTGAAAATTGAAAAATACATACGTCAAAAGAATGTGAGTCAATTACCTGAATCCACTCAAAATATTATAACGACAAAACAAAAGGAAGCTCGTAGACTACTTAATGAAGCTAGAGATAATATTAGTGAAGCCATCATTCATGGTAGGTTCTTTGTTGATGGAGAAATTGTATCGATTCCTGGTACAAGTGTAAAAACAGTACTTGATAAAGCACTTGAAATGCTTGTAGAACATACGTATTCACATATTACTGAAGTGAATGAATCTGTAAATACAGATGCAGATATTCGTAATATTTTAGATGGCAATGTTGGAATGGAAGGAATGCAGGCTAACCAAGCAGCATGTGATACTGTTTATAGTTATTTAGAAAAACAAGCTATGATGAAAATGCCTACTTCTATGGCAGATATTCAATCCAGATATCAATCTATTCCATATGGTTGGAAAGAAATTGATATTGCAGCTGTTGTTGCAAGACTTATTCAAGCACAAAAAGTTACAATTAAACATTCTGGTCAAACGATTCAACCAAATGATTATCGATTAGTTGAATATTTACGTAAGAAAACAGAAATTGGTTTAACAAACATCTCTATCCGAGAAACAATTCCTGCTCAAAAACTAAAAAGAGTCAAAGATATCTTAAAAGATTATTTTGATGTGATGGGTGTTCCTGGTGATGAAGATGGATTAGTTGCGTATATTACTAGATCTTTTAATGCCGAAAAATCAAATCTAGAAAATATGCAAAATCAAAATAACTCTTCTATGCATCCTGGATCTAGTGAGATTAAACATGCATTAGATAATGTGAATAAAGTTTTGTTAGCACAAAATGATAACATTGCCTTAGTTGATACAATTTGTAATTTAGAAGATGAACTTTTAGATTCAAAAGATGACATGAGAGATGTTCAAAACTTCTATAAAACTCAAATCAAGTTATACGATAACGCATTAAGTTTAAGACATGATGTGATGCAGTATGAAAAGGATTATTTGTACGATATTCCAGCTGTAAAGGATGCTGTGGATAAGATTACTGATATTACAAAGATTTCTAATAATTTTAAATACAGTCGTATTCCAGAATTGAATGAGTGTATTTCAATTATTCAAGATGAAAGAAATAAAGTAATTGAATTAAAGAAAGCAGAAGTTATTGATGTGATTGATTCATGTTTACATGAAGTTGAATTAAAAGCAGACTCAAACGAAAAACTTCAAACCGCATTAACAAATGCAAAACAACAATTCAATGCAAGAAAAGATGAAGTCAACAGATTAAATAATCTTGTAGCTTTGGATGCAAAAATCAACACAATCACCAGTTTAAAAGATGACATTATAAATAAGATGGATGCAATTTTAAATCAAAAGGTTGTTACACCAGTAACTCCATCTACTCCATCAAAACCAAGAACTAAGAAAGTACGTCAATTACAACGTGCAGTTGTCTTCAATCAAGTGAATTTAACAAGTGCTGAAGATGTTGAACGTTACTTATCCAATATAAAAAATAGATTATTAAGTTACATCAATGATGATGAAGAAATTCAAATCAAGTAGGAAGGAGCCTATAAATGAATAAAACAGCCATAAAAAACTATGCAGTTTGGGCAAGAAATGAGTTAAAAGAGCTTGTTACTCAAAGAGCTTATGAATATGGAGTCACAACAGATAGTGTTCCTTCTTATAATACAGTATCAGTACATGGAAGATTACTTACTGATGAAGAAAAAAAACAATTAAATGAACTAATCACTGAAGTGAAGAAAAATGGGGTTGATCATGTTGTTGAAGAAGTAGCTTATACATGGTTTAACCGTTTTATTGCACTTCGTTATATGGAAGTAAATAATTATCTTCCACAAAGAGTCAGAGTTTTCACAAATGAAAATAATGAATTTAAACCTGAACTTTTAACAGAAGCTATTCACATTGAATTAGATGGTTTAGATAAACAAAAGATATTTGATTATATTGAGCAAAATAATCAGGAAGATCTATACAAATATCTATTGCTTACAATCTGTAATGATATGAATCAATATCTTCCAGATATGTTTACATCCATCAGTGACTATAAAACGTTATTAATGCCAAATAACTTACTAAAAGAAGATGGTGTATTAGCTAAATTAATTTCAGATATAGATGAAGACAGTTGGAATGATCAAGTACAGATTATTGGTTGGTTATACCAATACTATATTCAAATGCCAAAAGATGAGCTAATCCACGCAAAAAAACAATATAGAAATGATGATGTACCTTTTGTTACACAATTATTTACTCCTGACTGGATTGTTCGTTATTTGGTTGAGAATACTTTAGGTAACTATTATGTTAGAAAAAATCCAAATACAGATTTGATAAATGATTGGAAATATTTCATTAAAAATAATTCCACTGAAAATAATCTTAAAAAAATTGAAGATATCAAATTTATTGATCCATGTATGGGATCTGGCCATATATTAGTATATGCATTTGATTTATTAATGTCTTTCTATCAGGAAAATGGATATGCGCCAAGAGATGCTGCAGAATTGATTTTGAAAAATAACTTATATGGATTTGATATTGACGAACGTGCATATCAATTAGCATATTTTTCCTTAATGATGAAAGCTAGACAATATAATCGCCGCATACTTTCTTCAAAAATCAAACCTAATATTTATTGTATAAGAAACACTGAGATTGAGTCATCCTTGTATGATTATCTTATTTCTAAAAAAGCAGAAATTGAAACTACATTGATTAATTTCAGATCAATATTTGATGATGCAAATACATATGGAAGTTTATTGAATGTTGCAGCGCTTAATAATGAAGAAATAGAGAATTTAGAAAGTGAGTTGACTGATGTAATTAACAATTCTAATGCTAATTTAGAAGAAATGTTATTCCAATTAGATATTAAGAATAAATTATTACCAGCTGTAAAAATAACAAAGTTACTAAAATCTAAATATGATTTTGTAGTTACAAATCCGCCTTATTTAAGTTCATCCTTGATGCCAAATGAGTTAAAAAAATTTGTTCAATTAAATTATAAAGATGCCAAAAGTGATTTGTTTGCAGTGTTTATTAAAAAATGTATTCATCTGAGTAATGTTAATGGATATATTGGTATGTTAACCCCTTATGTATGGATGTTTATTTCTAGTTATGAAACTTTGAGACATTATGTTTTGCAAAATGCAAATATTTCAGGATTAATTCAACTTGAATATAATGCATTTGAAGCTGCTTGTGTGCCAGTTGCTACTTTTATATTACATAATACAAATGAAAGATATAAGGGGAACTACATAAAGCTTTCGGATTTTAAAGGTGCAGAAAATCAGGCTCCAAAAGTAATTGAAGCAATTCAAAATCATAATTGTGGATTTTATTATGAAACTTCTACAGAAAATTTCAGCAAAATCCCAGGAAGTCCGATTGCGTATTGGGTAAGTACAAATTTTTTACTAGGTTTCGAAAATAATAAAACACTTGGGGAAAAAGATTATCCTAAGCAAGGACTTATAACTGGTGACAACTTACAATTTCTTCGACTTTGGTATGAGGTTTGCAATTTGGATATAGATTTCCATTGTAGTTCTGGTGATGATTCTGCCCATAATGGAATCTCTTGGTTTCCTTATAACAAAGGTGGAGATTTTAGAAAATGGTACGGAAATAATGACTATATAGTAAATTGGAAAAATGACGGATACGAGATAAAACATTTTATTGACAACAAAGGAAAATTAAAATCACGTCCACAAAATACTAATTGTTATTTTAAAGAGCATATTACGTGGTCAAAAATATCGTCAAGTAAAATTTCTTTTAGATTTAAAAATGTTGGTTCAATATTTAGTGACGCTGGTTGTGCTATTATATTTTCGGATATTGATAAATGGTATGCTTTGGGGCTACTTAATTCTATTTACGCTCAATCAGTGTTTGATATAATAAATCCTACAATTAATTATACGCAAGGTACTATTGCATCATTACCTTATAAAGAAATGAATAAACAAGTTGTTAATGAATTAGTGAAAAAAAATATTTACCTTTCTGAATCAGATTACGATTCCTTTGAAACCTCTTGGGACTTTAAAGTACATCCATTAGTTAAGAATCATGTTAGTACTATTAGTGAAGCGTATAATCTATGGAATGATGAATGTGAAAAACGTTTTAATACATTAAAGTCTAATGAAGAAGAATTAAATAGAATCTTTATTGATATTTATGGATTACAGAATGAATTAAATCCTTATGTAGAAGATAAAGATGTTACTGTAAGAAAAGCTGATTTAGTTCGTGATATTAAATCGTTTATCTCCTATGCAGTAGGCTGTATGTTTGGACGATACTCTTTAGACAAAGAAGGTTTAGTTTTTGCTGGTGGCAATTTTGATGATGTATATTGGAAACATCAAGGATTTGCCGGCTATGATAGAAATGGCCATCTTCCATTAGGTAGTGGATTTGCTGGAATTAGTTTGGCTAAGGTACATTATCCTTTATTAAGAGATAATGAGGATGTTACCAAAGCAACAAAATTATCTTACGAACCAGATGTAGATGATATCATGCCTATTTGTGATGAAGAATACTTTGAAGATGATATTGTTAGCCGATTTATTGAGTTTGTTAGATGCGTCTATGGAGAAGATACATTAGAAGAAAATCTTAAATTTATTGCTGATGCATTAGGTGGCAAAGGAAATCCTAGAGAAGTAATACGTAATTACTTCTTGAATGACTTCTTTAAGGATCATTGCAATACATATCAGGTAACAGGTTCCGGCAAACGTCCTATTTACTGGTTATTTGATAGTGGAAAAAAGAATGGATTTAAAGCATTAGTTTATATTCATAGATATACACCTGATTTAATTGCAAGAATGAGAACAGGATACATTCATCCACTTCAGTCTCAATATAGAACACAGATTGAAATGCTGAATAATCAGATTGATGAAGCAGTATCAACTAGTGAAAAGGTTAAACTACAGAAACAATTAAAGAAGATTAATGAACAATTAACAGAATTAAGTAAGTATGAAGAAATTGTTCACCATTGGGCAGATAAGATGGAACCAATGGATTTAGATGATGGTGTAAAAACTAATTATGCTAAGTTCCAGGAATTGTTGGCCAAGATAAAATAAAAAATTAACTTCAGGAGCAAAGGCATTTCGATATACATCTTACTGGTGTAGCCATCCAAGCTTTATCCATCACAGGTTAGTTTTAAAGAAATATATTAAATATAGAATTTAAAATGTAAAATGCATAATTGGATAGACCATTCTGAATGAAAGAGGTGAAGAGATGAATACAGATAATGAATTGTTAATAAAATTAGATGCTTTGATTTCCAATTGGGAGGATGAGACAGTTGAGTTTAAAGAAGCCAATAATGATTATGATAAAGATAAAATTGGTAGATATTTTTCTGCTCTTTCTAATGAAGCAAATTTAAGAAATGTGCAATGCGGATGGTTGATTTTTGGTATTAAAGAAAAAGGTAAAAAGATTGTTGGAACCAATTACAGAGAGAAAAAAGGTCTTGATACGTTAAAACATGAAATTTCATTGCAAACAACAGGCGGTATTTCATTTGTTGAAATTTATGAAGTTGAAAAAGAAGGTAAAAGAATAATTATGTTTCAGATACCTGCTGCAACAGCAGGTATTCCTACAGGTTGGAAAGACCAATATTATGCTAGGGAAGGAGATTCTCTAGTTCCACTATCATTAGAAAAAATGGATCGTATTCGTCAACAGAGTAATCGAGATTGGTCAAAATTGTTTGTAAAGGGTGCAACAATTCAGCATCTAAATAAAGATGCAATTAGCTTAGCTAGAAACAACTATAAGGAGAAGATGCAAAAGCCACATATTTCTCAAGAAATTGATTCAATGAGTGATGAAGAATTTCTGACGAAAATGAAACTTATACAGAATGGTCGTATTACAAATGCCTGTATGCTGTTACTAGGGAATGAAGATTATGATTACTTATTTGATTACACGCCTGAAGCAGCATGGAGACTATATGATTCTAAAAGTAACATTAAAGATTATGAAATCTTCAAAATTCCATTTATTACATTGAGTGATCGTATTTTTTCTCGAATTCGCAATTTAACATATCGGTATATGCCAAATCAATTAACCTTGTTTCCTTTAGAAACGAAACAATATGACATGTGGCTTTTAAGAGAGCTTATGAATAATTGTATTGCTCATTCTAACTATGCATTAGGAGGAAGAATTAATGTGGATGAAGAAGAGGATGAAATCACCTTAAGAAATCCTGGTTCTTTTCTACCTGGCAGTATTGAAGTGGCTCTCCAAAAAAATTACACACCTCCATTTTATCGAAATCAGTTATTAGCTGAAACAATGATGAAATTCAATATGATTGATACACAATCTATGGGAATACGTAAAGTATATAAGATCCAACAAGAAAAATATTTCCCCATGCCTGATTACAATTTGTCGGTAGGTAATCAAGTTGGAGTTACTGTATATGGTAAAGTATTGGATGAAAACTATACGAAACTATTATTTGAACATTCGGAATTTGATATTCAAACTGTCTTTTTAATCGATCAAGTCCAAAAGCATCATACAATAACAGATGAACAAGTTAAATATTTAAGAAAATTACAGGTTGTTGAAGGAAGAATGCCAAATATCTATCTTTCTGCTGATATCGCAAAGACTTTAGAAAAGAAAGAACAATACGTAAAAAATAAAGGGTTTGATGATGAATATTATCGGAATCTAATTGTTAAATATCTCCAAGAATATGAGTCTGGAACAAGAAAAAATTTCAGAATTCTTTTAATGGATAAATTGCCAGATAATCTTGATGAAAAACAAAAAGAGAACAAAATTCGAAATTTATTATATTTCTTGCAGAAAAAAGGAATTATCGAGTGTGCTGAAAGAAAATCTAAAAATTCTATTTGGAAG
>ULVN01095615.1_pt1 | contig 11658 bp, 4 predicted proteins | sample 1959491 | NCBI WGS metagenome assembly ULVN01 (sample SAMEA4835787, study PRJEB28245) | human gut metagenome | biome: gut microbiome; material: fecal sample | place: Denmark | collected 2008 | reverse complement strand
GGAGAAGTACGGCCTGACGGTCTACGTCGAGCCAGGCGAGGCCGTCGCGCTCAACGCGGGCTTCCTCGTCGCCGAGGTGCTCGACATCCAGCAGGAGAATGCCATCGCCATCCTCGACACCTCGGCCGCCTGCCACATGCCCGACGTCATCGAGATGCCGTACCGCCCGCCCGTCCTCGGCAGCGGCGAGCCGGGGGAGAAGGCCCACACCTACACCTTCGCCGGCCCGACCTGCCTCGCCGGCGACACGATCGGCACATACTCCTTCGACGAGCCCCTCGCCGTCGGCGACCGCATCGTCTTTGGTGACATGGCCATCTACACCATGGTCAAGAACAACACCTTCAACGGCATGCCCCTGCCCGCCATCATCGCCAGCGACAGCGATGGCAGCTGGCAGACCGTCCGCCAGTTCGGCTACGAGGACTTCAAGATGAGGCTCTGAGCAATTTGCCCTTACTGAATTGATGTTTCCCTTATTTTCATCCATGATTTAAGGGAAGCGCATACGTAGAAAAGCGTCTCTGCTGCACCCGGCAGCATGAGACGCTTTTTCTTTCCTTCAATTGACTTTTCTCTATTTTGATGGTATGCTTTACATAGATAAAAAGAGCGAACCTAAGATGGTCGGCTCGGCATATCTGCATGGTAGAAAATTTCGGCCATACAAACAGCGTTCGCAGACGCTGATGGCCACCGTACACGCTGAGAGAATCGTCCTTGCCGGGGCGATTTTTTCATATATGCATGTACGCCGAAAGGTTAACGCCTAAGTGCACGGATCAGTTCCAACAGGAACTTTCCGTCAATGACTCCGAAGGAAGCCAGCACGACTAAGGCGAGAAAGACTGACACTGAACATGCAGCCAGTCCGCAAATCGTGAGAATAGTGACCTCCGAGGAGAGAAACGCTTCCATGGAAGCAGGCATTCGTTACGTGACACCAGAGGCATCACGTTCCTTTCTTTCTTGGATTTATGCCAAGCACAACGGCTCGACTACCGATGACCATCAAATTGCATCGTAGATGACAGCAAAATGCTGTGTTCGCTCTAAGGGAATGATTCCCTCTGCTATAGTATAGCAGAGACAATGGCTGCCGACAAGAACTGATACACTGTTGGTGTCCTTTGTGTATGCTTAGCTGATTTTTCCCTTATTTTTGCCCATGATTTAACGGCTTTCTATAGCAACCAGCCCGCGCCATCACTGGCTTTGCGGGCTTTTTTCCTGTATAATGGAGACAGATTGCAGAGGCGAAGGGTGAAGAAGCGATGAAGCAGACAGATATCACTGTGGGGAGTAGGATTGCGGGAATCTTGCCGTCAGAAGCGGTTGAGATTATTCAGGTGAAACCGCATGGCGTGGTAACGGAAATCTTTTATCAAACGAATCGGGGAGATATGGAAAAACGCATGCTGTATGAGGAAGATCTGGCACATCTTCATTTACTTGATCGGCAGCTTCCTTGGCAATTTGACGGGGACGCTGACAGGTTCAAACTGGCCTCCGAGGCTTATCGGATTGAACTGGCACATCTTTTCGATCCGTTCCTGGCAGTGCATACCTCATCGATAGCTCCTTTGCCACATCAGATATCGGCGGTCTATGAGAAGATGCTGCCACAGCATCCATTGCGTTACATCCTTGCCGATGACCCCGGCGCTGGCAAGACAATCATGACCGGACTGCTCATCAAGGAACTGATGATACGAGGAGACGTCCAGCGCTGCATGATTGTTTGCCCTGGTAATTTGGCTGAGCAGTGGCAGGAGGAGCTGTTCCAGAAATTCAGCTTGCAGTTTGAGATTCTGACGAATGACCGCATCGAGTCGGCCATCACTGGCAATATCTTCATGGAAATGCCGTTCTGTATTGCGCGCCTGGACAAGCTGGCCCGGGATGAAGCGCTACAGGAAAAACTCAAGGCTTCGGAATGGGATCTCATCGTTTGCGATGAAGCACATAAGATGTCGGCGACCATCAACGGTCGGGATGTGAAATACACGAAACGATTCAGGCTCGGACAGTTGCTTGGTACACTGACGCGCCATTTCCTGTTGCTGACGGCTACGCCGCACAACGGCAAGGAGGCAGACTTCCGGCTGTTCCTCTCGCTCGTCGATCCGGACCGCTTCGAGGGAGCACAGCGCTCCGTGGACAAGATGGACGTATCGGACATCATGCGACGCCTCGTCAAAGAGGAGTTGGTAAAGTTCGATGGCAAGCCACTCTTCCCGGAGCGTATTTCTTATACCGTGCAGTATGAACTTTCTCCACGGGAAAAGGAACTTTATGAAGCTGTCACGAATTACGTCAAGAACGAATTCAACCGGGCCGACAAACTCTCGAAAAAGGCCAAGAACACCGTCGGCTTCGCGCTGACCATCCTGCAGCGTCGTCTTGCTTCTTCGCCAGAGGCGATTTACCAGTCGCTGCGGCGTCGCTACAAGCGACTGGAAGAGCTGGTACAGGACATGCGCCGCCAGAAGGAGCATGCGCCGCTGGCGTATGACTGGGATGCGATACTGGAAGATCAGGAGGACGCTCCCGACGCGGAATGGCAGCAGCAGGAAGAGAAAATCGAGAGCGAAGCGACGGCATCCCGCACGATCCAGGAGATGGAAGCGGAAATCGCCACGCTCAAAGAGCTGACGGCCATGGCAAATGCCGTCCGCATGAGCGGTGAAGACCGCAAATGGGATGAGCTCTCGCGTTTACTGCAGGAGAATGAGCAGCTGAAAGGCGTCAATGGCGGGCACGAGAAGCTGATCATCTTCACGGAACACAAGGACACGCTCCACTATCTCCAACAGAAAATCAGCTCCCTACTTGGCAATGCAAATGCCGTTGTCACAATCCACGGCGGCATGAGACGCGAGGAACGTCATCAGGTCGAAGCGGCCTTTCGTCAGGATAAGGAAGTCCGTGTCCTGCTGGCCACGGATGCGGCTGGCGAGGGTATCAACCTGCAGACGGCGCATCTGATGGTGAACTTCGACCTGCCGTGGAATCCAAATCGACTGGAGCAGCGCTTCGGCCGCATCCACCGCATCGGCCAGACGGAAGTCTGCTATCTCTGGAACCTTGTAGCCAAGGACACCCGCGAGGGCGATGTGTTCACGCGGCTGTTCAAGAAACTAGAAGAGGAGCGCAAGGCGCTCGGCGGGAAAGTCTTCGATATCCTGGGCAAAGTATCGTTTGACGATAAGCCGCTGCGCGATTTGCTCATCGAGGCTATCCGCTATGGGCAGGACCCGCAGACGAAGGCGTATCTTGACTCCGTGCTCGATACCAGCCTGGACAGGCATCATCTGGAGCAGGTCATTGCCGAGCAGTCCCTGACAAAGGACATACTGGGCAGGCCCGAGGTTGCGTCCATCCGGGCCGAAATGGAGCGCATCGAAGCCCGTAAACTCCAGCCGTACTTCATCGAGAGCTTTTTCCTTGCAGCCTTCAAAAAGCTGGGTGGCACTTGTCATCGCAGAGAAGAAGGCAGATATGAGCTGACCTATGTACCATTGGCCATGCGTCATCAGGAGAGGACCATCGGCTTTGGCAAGCCCGTCCTGAAATCTTATGAGCGAATCACCTTCCAGAAGGAACGAGCAGACATACCCGGGCTGCTCCATGCAGAATTCATCTGTCCCGGACATCCCTTGCTGGAATCCGTTGTCAGTCTCGTGCGTCAGGAATATGGCGCCGTCCTCAAACAAGGTACGGTACTGGTCGACCCGGCAGCCAACGGTGACGAGGTGCGGCTCCTGTTCTACCTAGAAGATTGCGTGCAGGACGGCTGCCTGCTGTCCAATGGCCGCCACCGTCTGGTATCCAAGCATGTCCACTATGTCGAACTGCGGTCGGACGGACAGGCCATCGAGGCCGGCTATGCGCCTTATCTGGATTATCGTTCCGTCAAAAAGGAAGAAAAAGCTGCTGCGGCGAATATCATTACGCAGGAAAGCTGGCTGCAGGCTGACGCGGAGGAACTGGCCAAGGATTATGCCATCGAGCATATCCTGCCAAAGCATCTGCGAGAAGTACGGCAACACCAGACAAAGCTGTTGGATCATATGGAGCAGGCCGTAAAGACGCGGCTGCGCTCGGAAATCCAGTATTGGGACTTACGGGCCAGCGAGCTGCAGGAGCAAGAAGCCAAGGGAAAGCACAATGATCGTCTCAATGCCCAGCAGGCCGAGCGGCGGGCAGACCAGCTGAACCAGCGCCTCACCGCACGGTTGGCACGCATCCAGCAGGCGAAGGACATCTCCCTGCTGCCACCCGTCATCATCGGTGCAGCGCTGGTGATCCCGGAGCAGCGATTGTCTGGCGCACAGGGGACGTTCACTGCGGATGCCGCAGCACGCAAGGAAATCGAACGAGCCGGCATGCAGGCGGTCCTGGCCATCGAGCAGCGTCTGGGCTATAAGCCGAAGGACGTGAGCAAGAACAATGTCGGCTATGATATCGAGTCGGCAATTCCTGCAAGCAAACTGGAGACAGAGGGCAGCCTGCGCTTCATCGAAGTCAAGGGTAAGGCCAAGGGCAGCACAACGGTCACGGTGACGCGGAACGAGATTCTCACGGCCCTGAACCAGCCGGAGCGATTCATCCTTGCCTTAGTCGAGGTGGATGGAGCTGCTACACATACTTGGTATATCCGACAGCCGTTCCGCAATCAGCCGGACAGTGCAGCCGCATCCATCAACTTCGCGATCCAGGAGCTGCTGCAATCCGGGACATGTATGGATATGGGTGTACAAGCCCGCTGATAAGAGAGATGAGGTAGGAATCCTATGAAGAAAATAAAGAAACTGATTGAGGTCGCTATGCCGCTCGAGGCCATCAATGCGGCCTCGGCACGCGAGAAATCCATCCGCCATGGCCATCCATCGACGCTCCATCTCTGGTGGGCGCGTCGACCGCTCGCCACAGCACGGGCCGTCATCTTCGCCTCGCTTGTCGATGCGCCGAGTTCACACCCCGAGCTGTTCCCCACGCCGGAGGATCAGGAGCGTGAGCGGCAGCGGCTGTTTGACATCATCGAACGTCTCGTGAAATGGGAGAACAGCAACAATCCCGAGGTCTTGAGTGAAGCCAAGGCCGAAATCAAGAAATGGGTGGGCGATGATGTGCCCGCCCTGCTCGATCCGTTCGCCGGTGGCGGTGCCATTCCCTTGGAAGCGCAGCGCCTTGGGCTCAAGGCGTACGCAGGCGACCTCAACCCAGTAGCTGTCATGATCAATAAGGCGATGATCGAGATCCCGCCGCGCTTTGCCGATCTTCCCCCGGTGAATCCCAGGGACAGGATGGCGATGCTCGGCGGTGCGGATGGCTATCATGGCGCTCATGGATTAGCTGCCGATGTGCGCTACTACGGCGAATGGATGCGCGCTGAGGCGTTTCGGCGCATTGGCCACCTCTATCCAAAAGTCAAGGACCCCGAGACAGGTGAGGAGCTCACCGTCATTGCATGGATCTGGGCACGGACGGTCAAATGCCCGAATCCGGCTTGCGGCTGCGAGATGCCACTGGTTAGTAGCTTTGTTCTCTCCAAAAAAAGAAAGATTTCTATTAAGCCACAGCTAGATTATCAGCATAACTCTATAGCGTATACTATTAAACACTATCAAGAAAAACCATCTGAATCCCCCAAACAATCAAGAGGAGCAAATTTCAAATGCCTGATGTGCAACGAAATAGTTTCCTCTGATTATATAAAGAATGAGGGTAAGCAACATCGGATAGGCGCCCATCTTATGGCTGTGATTGCAGAAGGAAAAGGTCAGCGTGTATATCTTTCATCAGATGAAGTGCAGATTCAAGCGGCTCAAATTGACAAGCCTGAGAATTATCCAGCAGGGAAAATAGCTGGGGATAAGCGGGCGCTTTGGACACCAGGCTACGGCTTAACCGATTTTTCCGACTTGTTTACAAATCGCCAGCTTACGGCTTTGACAACTTTTAGCACGCTGATTCCCGAAGCGCAGCAGAAATCAAAGGAGGACGCCATTCGAGCTGGACTACCTGACGATGACGTCCGACTGGCAGATGGCGGTCAGGGAGCGACAGCCTATGGTGAAGCAGTCGGCATTTACCTGGCGTTCTTGCTCGATAAACTGACGGATTACAATTCGTCTAATTGTTCTTGGAATGTTGCAAGAGATAACATCCGTAATGTTTTTGGACGCCAAGCCATCCCGATGGTCTGGGATTATGCGGAGTCCAATCCGTTCTGTTCTTCGTCGGGCAGTTATGAGAATATGCTGTCCTGGGTGGAGCAATGCGTGGCAAATCTGCCCGCGACTGGCGGCGGGACGGCGCAGCAGATGGATGCCCAGAGCGACAACGGCCTGCGCCATATCATGGTCTCAACGGATCCGCCCTATTATGACAACATCGGCTATGCCGATTTGTCGGATTTCTTCTATGTCTGGCTGCGGCAATCGCTGCGCACGACGTACCCCAATCTATTCCGGACCATGCTGGTGCCCAAGGCCGAGGAACTCGTGGCGACACCCTACCGCTTCGGAGGGAGCAAGGCAAAGGCCAAGGACTTTTTTGAGGACGGCATGAAGAAGACCTGCCAGCAGATCTATCAATACGCAAGGGAGGACATCCCCGTCACCATCTATTATGCCTACAAGCAGAAGGATAATAATGACAAGGACGCCTCGACCGGCTGGGAAACGATGCTCTCGAGCATCATATCTTCTGGCTTTACAATCACGGGCACTTGGCCCGTCCGAACCGAGCGAGCAGCACGGAGTAATGCTGTGGGGACCAATGCGCTGGCCTCCTCGATTGTCCTCGTCTGCCGCAAGCGCGAATCCACGCATCAGGTCTGCAGCCGCAAGGATTTCATCCGACAGCTGCGCCGAGAGCTGTCCGATTCCATCAGCAAACTGCAGTCGGCCGGCATCGCGCCGGTGGACCTCATGCAGTCGGCCATCGGTCCGGGCATCAGCGTCTATTCGCGCTATGACCATGTGCTCGAAGCGGACGGCACAGAGATGACGGTGCGCACGGCGCTGCGGCTCATCAGTCAGGAACTCGATGCCTTCCTCAGCGGCCAGAGCGACCGACTCGATGGTGCGACGAGCTTTGCCGTCACGCTGTTCCAGCAGTGCGGCTACGATGAACTGGATTTTGGTCAGGCCGATGTCCTGGCCCGCGCCAAGAACATCTCGGTGGATGACGTGGCGGAGGCTGGTGTCGTCGCAGCTGGCAATGGCAGAGTCCGACTGCTCACGCGGGAGGAACTGCCGCAGGCAAAGAATATGGAATGCGGCTGGCTGCGCTTGCAGCATCTGACTGCTGCGCTAGAAAAAGACGGGATACAGGGCTGCGTCACTCTGCTCAGGGACTCGATCGGTGAGGTCGACTATCTGAAGAACCTGGCCTACCATATGTACCAGTTAGCCGAGGAGAAGGGCATGACGCAGGAGGCAGGCGCCTATAATGCGCTGGTCATTTCGTGGGAAGATATTCTGGACGCTGCGGCCGCACAGCGCCAAGAAAGCATCGAAGAATTGAATTTTGGGGAGGATTACTGAGATGACTGAGATGAGCCGAGAGAAGGATTTGACGAAATACCAAGAGAATTATCGCCTGCTGTCCGATGTCATCAGTTTTTCGCTGAAAGATGTGTTGAGTGGCTATATCGGCAAGGAGCTCAGCACGGAGTATAAGAAGCACTTTCCGTCTGATACAGATCAAGATGGCTGGTGGCGCTGGGGTGTACTGGATGTCCTCTATGAAGACAAGAAGCGCAAGTTACCGATGGGAGGAACCTATAATCAGCTGATGGATCTCCTGGATACGCAGCTCTGCTTGATCTTGCTTGACGTTCATTGGCAGAATATCTTCAGCAAGAAACTGCCGCGCTCGTTCTACAACTGGATCAAGGAGGCCAACTCCATCCGCAACGACTGCGCACATGTTTCGGATATCAAGCTGTTTGACGACAGTTATACGCTGCGTGCGCTTGACACGGTGGCACAGATCTGCGACAAGATCGATCCAGAGAGTGTCGGCCCCATAAGGGCGCAGATCCGCAAACTCCGGTACGGCAGCGAAGAAGGATCGCTCAGCGATGCCGCTCAGGATACCAAGATCCCTATCCGTCAGAGCAAGAATGGCGAGGTCGATGGCTTCCTGCGCGATCTCCAAGGCGATCTGCCGAGCTGGCGTCAGGTCATGCAGCCGCATCCAGATGTCCGGAAGGGACAATATCAGAATGCTGAATTTGCGGCTGACCTGGCACAAGTCATCCAAGGAAGGGGTGCCATCGAGTACGTCGACCCCATCGAGTTCTTCAACCGTACCTACATCACCGAGGGCATGAAGGGCTTGCTGGTCACCGCGCTCAAGCGCGTGACGCAAACGGGTGGCGAGCCGGTCATCGAGCTCAAGACGGCTTTCGGCGGCGGCAAGACGCACAGCATGCTGGCGCTCTACCATCTGTTCCATGGTCAGCTGCGCGATCATCAGGTGGAAAATGTAGACCAGCTCATTCAGGATGCCGGAATGACGAATATCCCACGCAATGTCCATGTGGCGGTGCTGGTCGGCACGGCACTCGATCCGGCAAACTGGCGGCGGCCTATCGATATGCCGGGGATTACGATCCACACGCTCTGGGGAGAGATGGCAGCCCAGCTCGTGAAGTCGACGGGACGGACGGATGTCTATAATTTCGTCAAGGAAGCCGACAAGAAGGGCGTATCACCGGGCTCGGATAAGCTGCGGCAGATGTTCGATGCCTGCGGTTCCTGCGTCATCCTCATCGACGAGCTCGTAGCCTATGCGCGCAAGCTCTATGGGGCCGACGACAAGAAGCTGCCGGCAGGCACATTCGCCAATATCCTTTCCTTTGTGCAGGAGCTGACTGAGGCAGCTAAGGCGAGCGCTTCCAGCATCGTTATCGCTTCGATACCGGAATCCGATATCGAGATTGGCGGAGCTGCAGGACAGGAAGTGCTGGTGCAGATCGAGCATACCTTTGGACGTGTCGAATCCATCTGGAAGCCAGTCACGCCGAACGAGAGCTTCGAGGTCGTGCGTCGGCGGCTGTTCATGCCTTGCCAGGACGAGGATGCCCGTGATAAGATCTGCACGGCGTTCAGCCAGATGTATCAGTCAAGCGGGACAGATTTCCCCGTAGAGGCCAAAGACCCGTCTTATCTCCAGCGCATGAAAGACTGCTATCCGATTCATCCGGAGATATTTGATGACCTGTATGAGAAATGGGGCACCATTGAAAAGTTCCAGAAGACGCGCGGTGTCCTGCGGCTCATGGCAGGCGTCGTCTACCAGCTCTGGGTGAATGGCGATGACTCGTGCATGATCATGCCGGGGTCGGTGCCACTTCACATCACGCAGGTCCATGATGAGCTGATCCGCTACCTGGGCGATAACTGGAACGCTATCGTCGACAGTGAGATCGATGGTAGCGAGGCGGAAGCGGTGCGCATTGATGCCAACAATTTTCGTTTCAATCAGTTCCTGGCAGCACGTCGGGTGGCGCGCACGATATTCCTCAGCACAGCACCGGGGATGCGCGAGCAGAATGTCCGCGGCATCAATCAGGAGCATATCTTCCTAGGGACAGTGCTGCCCAACGAGGTCAATGCGATACCGATATTCAACGACGCGCTCCAGAAGCTCAAGGCGACCCTTAGCTATCTCTACTCGAACGAAAACGGCACGATGCTCTGGTTCGACAGTCGTCCGACGTTGCGGAAGCTGGTGGCAGATCAGGAGCAGCGCATCCATGAAGATGCGGTCGATTTTGAGATCCAGCGGCGCTTGCACAAGTGGCGGAGCTGTCATGGCCTCGGACTGAATATCCTGCCGACTTCCAGCAGTGATGTCCCGGATGATACGAAGGTCGCCCTCGTACTGCTGCCACTGCCGGCGGTCTATGAGCGGAGACGGGTGCAGAACGAAGCCAAGAAGACGGCGCAGGAATACCTGGAGCAGCGTGGCGAAGCAGGACGTATCCATCGGAATATGCTGCTGTTCCTGGCGCCAGATATGCAGGGCCTGCATCGTCTCCGGCAGATGACGCGCCATTTCCTCGCCTGGCAGATGATACGCGATGAGGCCGAGGAACGGAATCTCGACCAGTCCCAGCTGCGAGAGGCAGACAACAGCATCAAGCAGGTCGAGAAAGACCTGCAGATGAAGCTGTCTCAATGCTATTGCTGGCTGCTGGCTCCATACAGCGACCTGGACGACATACGCACGATCCAGTGGGATGTCTATGAGATTTCCTGCACGGATGGCAGCAATGTGACCAAAGCCTACGAGCGCATGAAACGGGAGGAAATCCTCATCGAGAAATGGGCGCCGAGACTGCTGCTGATGCAGCTGCACAACCTGCTCTGGAAGGATAAGGATCATCTGTCTGTCGGAGGCCTCTGGGAGTACCTGTGTAATTACTGCTACCTGCCCCGGCTGAAAAATGAGGAGGTACTGTATGATGCCATCCGCACTGGCGTGAGTGAAGGCCTCTTCGGCTTGGCGGATACATGCATAGAAGGCCGCTACGAGGGACTGATTTTTGCTCCGGAACACGGCTATATCGGCAGCATAGCGCCGCAACAGCTATTGGTCAAGGCTGACGTGGCGCAAGCACAAGAGAACCAGGATACGGCTCAGATCAGCGAAACAGGCGCAAACGGAGACTACAGCGATGATAGAGATGCGAATCATGCGAATGGTACGGATGGAGTCAATCCAGTCACAAGCAGTGATGATTGCAAGGATGGGAATGAGGAGAATAATGGGAATGGAGCCGCATCGGCGCATCCCGGCCCGCAGTATTCACATTTCAGTATGACCCAAGACCTCGACAGCCTTCGCGCGACCAAGCAGGTCAATGATTGCCTGCAAGAGGTCGTGAATCACCTGTCTGACCTTAAAGGCAGTCAAGTCACCATCAAACTTGAAGTGCAGGCGGATCTTCCAGCGAATCTGCCCAAGGATGTGGTACGGACCATCACCGAGAACTGTCAGGCACTGGGGATAAAGTTCACTTTGGATTGACCAGACGTATCAAATCAAAAGCGTCTCTGCTGCACATGGCAGCATGAGACGCTTTTTGTTTCGCTAGTTTATTTCCTCGTCAGCAGGATGACGGCGGCCAGGATACTCAGGGCACCGAGGAGGTCGAAGGGGGTGAAGGTGATGTGGAGCAGGGTGACGGAGAGGAGGATGGCGGCGAGGGGTTCGGCGGAGCCGAGGATGCTCGTCTCGGCGGGCTGGAGGTACTGGAGGCTGCCGAGGTAGCAGGCGAAGGCGATGACGGTGCCGAAGACGATGATGTAGGAAAAGAGCAGGGCGGCTGTCGCGTTGAAGAGACCCGTGAAGTCCCATGGGCGCGAGACGGGCAGGAAGAGCAGGCCGCCCACGAGCATGCCCCAGCCGATGATGAGTGTCGGGCGGTACTTGCAGATCAGGCGCTTCGGCTGGACGGTGTAGAAGGCGGCGGCAAAGGCCGAGAGCAGGCCCCAGAAGAGGGCGGGCGGCGAGATGGCGAGGCTGGTCAGGCTGCCGTGCGTCACGAGCAGGAAGGTGCCGAGGACGGCGAGCGCGACGCAGAGGAGTTCGCCAAAGGGCGGCAGCCTGCGCGTGCGCAGCGCTGTCCAGGCG
>ULVN01086438.1_pt1 | contig 11677 bp, 10 predicted proteins | sample 1959491 | NCBI WGS metagenome assembly ULVN01 (sample SAMEA4835787, study PRJEB28245) | human gut metagenome | biome: gut microbiome; material: fecal sample | place: Denmark | collected 2008 | reverse complement strand
GGCTCCGTTTTCTGGCCTGCGATGTGGCACAGGAGCTTCCTGCGCTGCCGCTGCAGCCGGATTACTACATTCACGCCGCCAGCACCACCCATCCTGTGGCTTATGCCCAGGAGCCGGTAAACACTGTTTTATCCAATGTGTTCGGCATCAATAATCTGCTGTCGTACATGGCCCGCCAAGGACATGGGCGGCTCCTGCTGCTTTCCAGCGTGGAGATTTATGGCAACAACCGCGGCGACACGGAGTATTTTACCGAGGACTACTGCGGCTACATCAACTGCAACACGCTGCGCGCCGGATACCAGGAAGCAAAGCGCGTCAGCGAATCCCTGTGCCAGGCGTACATACGGGAACACGGCGCAGACGTGGTCATCATCCGTCTGCCCCGTATCTACGGCCCGACGATGCGGTTAGAGGACAGCAAGGCGGCGGCACAGTTCATTCTGAACGGTGTCCGCGGTGAAGATATCGTTCTGAAAAGCGAGGGAACACAATTCTTTTCCTACGCCCACGTCTATGACGCCGTCAGCGGCCTGCTTCATGTGCTTCTGCGCGGCGAAGGCGGTCAGGCCTACAATCTGGGCGATCCCGATTCGGACATCCTGCTGCGGGACCTGGCAAAGCTGGTGGCTGATCACACCGGGAAGCAGGTCATCTTTGATCTGCCCGATTCTGTGGAGAAGGCCGGTTTCTCCACAGCGACCACGGCGCTTATGTGCGGTGACAAACTGCGCGGCCTCGGCTGGCAGCCATACTATACCATGCAGACCGGTATTCCGGAGACCATCGACATCCTCCGCGGCATCGCACGGGCGTCCGGCAGTTCGTCAGGGGAAGGCGGTAAATGATGGCTTTGGCAGGGATCCTGTGCATTGTGCTGTGCTTTGCCATCGCTTCGCTGGTAACGACAAAAAAGGCGCCGCCAACGAAGCGCATCAAGTATCTGGTGCTGCTGGCGTTTCTGACAGTCTTCTGCAGCTTCGTCAACTACAAAGTCGTATCTGCTCTGAACTTTTCAGGCATCGCACCGCCGGATACCGTGACCATCGAGGCCACGGATACGAAGAATGACGCATCAAAAGAAACCTCCGTGTATCTGACAGGCCTGTTCGTGGATGGGCAGTCCGTGCCGATCCGCACGACCGGGGACGAAACATGGCTTCAAGACGGCAGCTGGTACAAGTGGTACGGCAGCTCCAGCAGTCACTATGTTTCCGGTACGCCGCAGAGCATGTCTATCTCTGTCCCGGCCGGGTCGAACCGCTATCTTACGTTTTTGGGAAATGTCTGGAAGGGCATCGGCTCTGTTGCGTGTCTCGGCGAGACGCAGGTCGTTGACTTCTATGCGCCGGAGGACACCACTATACAGGTACGCCTTCCCGACTCGCCTGCCGCCGTTCTGCGGACACTGCAGACTGTGCGGCTGGTCATCGCCGCGCTGCTGCTGGCCATTGAGCTGGCGCTGGCGGTGTGGGTGCTGCTGCGGGAAGCTGCAAAGGAACATGTCCCCAAGGAACGGGAGTGTTGGTTAGATGTATTGAAGCTCCTTGCCTCCTATCTGATCGTTGTGATCCACTCTGTGGGTACAGTGTACAATCTTGGCCCGGATAATAACAGCAGCTGGTTTTCCTTCTTTCTGTTGAATGTCATTCCCCGCTGCGCCGTTCCGGTCTTTCTTCTTGCTACCGGCATTTTTGTGCTCGGGAAACCCATGGGCACAAAAAAGTGGGTGAAAAAGCTGGTGCATTTTCTGTTGCTGCTGCTGTTCTGGAATGCCTTCTATATCATACTGGACATGCTGCTGCATCACAGGGACGAGTTCAGCCTGACCGCACTTTTGCGGCAGTTTGCCGCTATCCCGGTCAAGCGCGGCCCGTCGGATCCTCTTTGGTATGCCTATCAGTTAGTTTGGATCTATTCGCTGGCCCCGTTCTTCTTCAAGCTCTACTCCGTGCTTGACAGAACATGGCGGCAGCGGCTCATCCTTGTCTCCCTATTGATCCCCTGCCTGCTGTCCTGCTATGATCAGGTTTTTGATCTTGGCGGCCAGGCATATTCCCATTCTTTTGTGCAGATATTTTATATTGGGTTCATGGGGTTTCTGTTCCTCGGGCGCTACCTTTACGACTACGCGCCCGCCGACAACCGGTTGAAGAAAGCCGCGCTTCCGTTGATCGTCTTGGGCTTTGGTCTTACCATGCTCCTCAGCTGGCTCTATCTCGTGAAGCACGGTAAGGTCACGCACCAATATTTCTCCGAATTGAGTATTGGCCCGCTTCTCTACGGTACCGGCGTTTTTATCCTGTTTTACCGTGGAAAACCGGCATTTCAAAATATGCCGGAAAAATTGAGACATGCTGTCTCCTGGCTGGCTGAACGTGCCATCGGCATTTATTTTCTGCATCACGCACTTATCTGGTACTTTGGGACCAGTATCACGATTTTCGGGTTCACGATCTCCCGTACCGGTGCGTGGTGGTCTGCGATCCTTTATACGATGTTTATCTGGTGCATAGCAGCAATGACCGTTTCCCTTCTGTCATATCTGCCGGGCATTCGGAAGCTCGTCACCTGATCATCATCAAACACGGGTAACGCAATGGACAGTTTCCGTTTTTACCCTATCCCACACGAGGAAATAGTCAAATGATCCAAGAAAAGCTTCTGCGCTACCAGTTCCTGTTTGAGGAGCTGGTGAAGCGCGACTTCAAAAAGAAATACAAGCGCACGGTGCTGGGCATGGCGTGGAGCCTGCTGTCGCCGCTTTTGATGCTGCTGGTGATGAAGCTGGTGTTCACCCAGTTCTTCGGACGGAACATGGCGCACTATACCACCTACCTGTTCTGCGGCAACCTGGTGTTCAACTACTTCAACGAATCCACCTCCCAGGGCATGCAGTCCCTGACGGGCAACGCCGCCATCTTCACCAAGGTCAATGTGCCCAAGTACCTGTTCCTGTTCTCCAAGAACGTACAGACCCTCATCAACTTCGGCCTGACGCTGTGCATCTTCTTCGTGTTCTGCGCCTTTGACGGCATCACGTTCACCTGGAAGTTCTTCCTGCTGCTGTACCCCATCTGCCTGCTGGTGCTGTTCAACATCGGTGTGGGGCTGATCCTCTCGGCGCTGTTCGTGTTCTTCCGGGATATCCAGTACCTGTGGAGCATCTTCATCCAGCTGCTGATGTATGCCTCCGCCATCTTCTACACCATCGACCATTACAGCTACAACGTCCAGTGCCTGTTCCTGGTGAACCCCATCTACCTGTTCATCCGCTACTTCCGGAAGATCGTCATCGACGGGGCGATCCCCACCGCTTGGTTCCACCTGCTGATGCTGGCGGACGCGGTCATCGTGCTGGGGCTGGGCTGCTGGATGTACAAGAAGTACAACACCCGGTTTTTGTACTATGTGTAAGGAGGCGTGACATGAACATTTTAGAGGTCGATCACGTCTCCATCCGGTACATCACCGGCGACTTTAAGGACATCGGACTGAAGGAGTATGTGGTACGGAAGCTGAAGCGCGACTACCATGTGCAGGAGTTCTGGGCGGACAAGGACATCACCTTCACGCTGGAAAAGGGCGATATGCTGGGCATCATCGGCACCAACGGTGCGGGAAAGTCCACGCTGCTGAAGGCCGTCAGCGGCATCATGGAGCCTACCCACGGCAGTGTCCGCCGGGAGGGCACCATCGCGGCGCTGCTGGAGCTGGCCAGCGGCTTTGACGGCGACCTGACAGTGCGGGAAAACACCTACCTGCGGGGCGCCATGCTGGGCTACACCCGGAAATTTATGGACGAGATGTATGACCGGATCATCGACTTTGCCGAGCTGCGGGAGTTTGAGAACAGGGCGTTCAAGCAGCTGTCCTCGGGCATGAAAAGCCGTCTGGCGTTTTCCATCGCCAGTCTTGTGCAGCCGGATATCCTCATTCTGGACGAGGTGCTGTCGGTAGGCGACGGCGCGTTCCGGAAAAAGAGCGAGGCAAAGATGCGGGAGATCCTGTCCTCCGGCGCCACCAGCATTCTGGTGTCCCATTCCCTCAACCAGATCAGGGAGCTTTGCAGCAAGGTGCTGTGGCTGGATCACGGCCGCCAGATCGCCTTCGGCAGCGATGTCCAGGCCATCTGCGACCGCTACGAGGCATTCCTCGCCGGAAAAAAATAGAAGCAAGAACAGATTAGCATACGGGTATACCCATATGCTGCCTTTGTGAAACAAAGGCAGCATATAAAAAATCGTCGCGTGCGGTATGGCAGAGAGATCAAATATAGAGAGGGGTCAATTTTATGATATTGACAACGGAGAAAGTCGCAAAGCTCCTGCTTATAGCCGCTGCACTGGCAGGCGGCTGGTGGGCGCTGGGGGGAAAGCAAAACAAAAACAAAAAGGCGTGTCTCATCTATGCCGCCCTTGTCCTTGTATTTGCCACGATGGCATACAAAATATCCGGACTGACGCCGGCTTTGACGGACACCGTCACCTTGACGGCATTGGACGAAAAGCGCGGCGAGGCACAGGCTGCAGAGGTGTTTTTGGGAGGATATACCATTGACGGGAAAACATACGCCGCAGGGAAATCCCTCCAAATAGAAGCCGGGCACTGGTTCTGGGCCGGTGAGACATATTGCTGGCGGAGCGAAACGGATCCGCGGCAGCCTGACGGTGTTACCCGGTCGATAACGGTAAAGCTCCCGGTGGGATGGGATCGTACTCTCGATTTCAATGGAGATGTTTGGAGAGGCTTCGTTGAAATAACAGCCGGAGGCCGCACATGGACGGCGGATACTTATGCGAAAAGCAACACACCGGTGCAGGTGCAGATTGGGCGCAGCCAGACCGCCGTGCTGATCCTACAGAGTGTGCTGCGGATTGCGGTATTCGCAATTGTGCTGTTGGTCCCGTTTGCAGCGATATACCTCTTTATCAAAATCAGAAAAAATTCAGGGAACGAGTTTGTGACGTGGACTGCCTCACATTATGCAGAACTCATCTGCGGCGCCATTGCGATCGCATCTGTTTTTGTTCTGTTTCGCTATTCCGAGGTTGATTCCCTTTGGTATGACGAACTATACCAAGTAGCTCTTTCCCTTGACAATGACTGCGCAATAGGGAGACTTCTCACACATAGCGATTACTATCCAAGCTTCTCCTCAGATGTACTGTCGTTGGCATATAGAATCGCCCCTTACGGCGAACGGTGGCTGTTGCTGGTCCCGGAGATATTTTCCGTTCTCGGTATTTATCTGGTAGCGATGGCAGCCAAAAGAGTGCACGGACGCGCAGCCGCCATATTTACGATGCTGTTCGGCACAACAAATACCACGCTGATCCTACGATGTGCCTATGAATTCCGCGTGTACTGGCTTCTGTTCTTTTCGTGCTGCTTGACCCTGTATATCTATGTGCGGTACAGAAATGATCTGGATACAGCGGTTACATGGAAAAGACTTATCATATACGGCGCGGCACTATGGCTCCCGGCCGCGAGCCATGTGTTTGGTGTGTTTTTCAGTGCCGGCCTTGCCATAACAGACATGGTGTATATGGCATCAAAGCGGTTATCGCCCAGATGGATCATCTCCTTCTGCATTACCGGTGTGCTTTATTCCCCGTGGCTGTACAATATAATCTGCTGTGATGTTTGGTCAATGCAGAAGCCCTGGAATGGTACACCTACCCCTGACGGCATCGTAACACTGCTTCGAAACTGGTCAAGCCATGGTAACTTTGGGTATTATTTCCTGTTGATCGGAGGCGGCATTGTTCTTGTTGAAATAGTATTGCTTGTTTACAGCGGGAAAAAGATGCATACCGCAGACATGGCCTTGTTTATCACATTGACCTTCGTTGTTTCTTTCGTTTATATCTACGGCAAATATGTCAATCCCGCATCTACTATGTGGGTCGAACGTTATTTTGTGGTACTGGTTCCGTGCATTCTATGGCTGCAGACTCTGGCGGCTGTCTCCCTGTGTCAGCCTTTCAAAAAGCACAATGTGACAACTGCTGCAGTATGCTTAATGTGTGCGTGTATCGGCATCACCAATATATTGCAGTGGTTTCCTACCGCCACGGTGGTGGGCGCGAAGTACAGGAAATCAGCTGACTGGTTTTATACCCAAACAAATACAATATACAACGACAGCACAATTATCATCAGCACATTCTTACATGAATATCCAGAAACTGGTTGGCAGGAGTACTACTTAACCAGAGAAGGCCGACGAGATGCGTTGAACCTTATAAACCAAGGAGATGTTGATGCGGCCGTGCTCGCCGATAAGTCCGTGGTTTATATTTACTATGGGACCAACGATATCGCAGAAAGAGTTCTGAACCTATTAGAGGAAAATGGGTTTGCAGAATCGGCAAACGATGAAAAACTGAGCATACGCACCTATATCCGGAGCGAACAAGAATAAAGACGTATAAGCAGTGATAACTCTTAAAGTGAGGAGGCGCAGCCTATGATCCCCTTCAACATTCCCCCTTATGTGGGGGCCGAGCTTACATACATCAAGCAGGCAATGGATTCCCATAAAATTTGTGGGGATGGAGAATTTACTAAAAAGTGCAATGCTTGGATGGAGAAGCGCTTTCAGGCCAAGAAAGTGCTCCTGACCACCAGCGGCTCCACCGCGCTGGACATGGCGGCACTGCTGTGCGGCATCAAGCCCGGCGATGAGGTGATCCTGCCGAGCTACACATTTTCCAGCACGGCAAACTCCTTTGTGCTGGCGGGTGCAAAGCTGGTGTTTGTGGACATCCGTCCCGACACCATGAACATCGACGAAACGAAGATCGAGGCCGCCATCACTGACCGCACAAAGGTCATCGTTCCTGTTCACTATGCCGGCGTGGCCTGTGAGATGGATACCATCATGGATATCGCCCGCCGCCATGGACTGATGGTGGTAGAGGATGCGGCGCAGGGTGTGATGAGCACCTACAAGGGACGTGCACTGGGCACTATCGGCGACTTCGGCTGCTACTCGTTCCACGAGACAAAGAACTACTCCATGGGTGAGGGCGGTGCGCTGGTCATCAACAATGCTGCGTTTGACGAGCCGGCGGAGATCCTGCGGGAAAAGGGCACGAACCGCGCCAAGTTTTTCCGCGGGCAGGTGGATAAGTATACATGGGTCGACTTCGGCGACAGCTACCTGCCCAGTGAACTGAACGCCGCCTACCTATGGGCGCAGTTAGAGAATGCGGACGAGATCAACAATGACCGTCTTGCCACATGGCAGGCATATTGGAGCGCGTTCCAGCCGCTTTCCCTTACAGGGAAGGTGGAGCTTCCTGTTGTTCCGGAGGGGTGTGTGCATAATGCGCACATGTTCTACCTGAAGCTGAAAAACCTGCAGGAGCGAACGGCTTTCATCAGCTATATGAGGGAACAGGGTGTACAGTGCGTGTTTCACTATATTCCGCTGCATTCCGCACCGGCGGGGCTGAAATTTGGCCGTTTCCACGGCGAAGACATCTGTACAACAGCGGAGAGCGAACGTCTCGTCCGCCTGCCGCTGTATTACGGGATGAGTGAGGAAGACAGGACGATTGTAGTGCGGAACGCCATAAACTTTCTAATGTAAACAGGAGGAGAAAATAATGTATACACCGCAGGAACATGACATGATGCAGGAATTTATGGGACAGGCAGTTGTCTCCAAACTTAAGGCAAGCGGTGAAGGAGTCAAGGTCTACCCCTGTGCAAAAATTTGTTCACCGGAGCGCGTCGCAATCGGTGATCATACGCGGCTGTGTGACTACGTTTTGATTCATCCGGAACATGGTGAAATTACCATTGGACGGTATTGTGATTTTGAACCATTCAGCCTTATTTGGGGTGCTGGCCGGCTAATTATTGGCGATTTTGTCAATTTTGGGCCAGGAATGAAAATCATGGGGAACGCCTATGAATATCGCGAGGGCGATATTGCGGTAGGTACAGTGGAGCAGACACACAAGGGAATCATCGAAGGTGATCTGGTTATCGAGGATCATGTGTACTTTGGCGCAGATGTAACGGTACTGGCCGGAGTTCATAAAATTGGTGAGGGTGCTTTCATCGGCGCACAGGCGTTGGTGACCCACGATTTAGATCCGTGGGGTGTTTATGTCGGCTCCCCCGCAAGAAAAATTGGTGAACGTCCGCAAGGCGCAAAGGAAAAAGTAAAGGAATATGGGTTGTAAAACAACTCTGGGATAATATATGGACATATCTGTGGTGATCCCGGTTTACGGCTGCCGGGAAGCATTGCCTGAACTACATAGGCGTTTGACGGCGGTATTGAGCACGATGACCTCAGAATATGAGATCATTTTGGTCAACGATGCCTGTCCACAAAACTCGTGGGAAGTAATTGAGCAGATCTGCAAAAAAGACGGCCATGTGATTGGCTTGGAATTATCCCGCAATTTCGGACAACTGAAGGCGACTGCTGCGGGACTTGACTATGCCAAAGGAAACTGGGTGGTCGTCATGGACTGTGATTTGCAGGACAAGCCGGAGGAGATCCCAAACCTGTACGCCAAGGCCATGGAAGGCTATGATGTCGTATTTGCCCGCCGGAGAGAACGGCATGATTCTAAACTGAAAGTTTTTGTATCCAGCTGCTTTTACAAGATTTATTCCATTGCAACAGACCAGCCTTATGACGGCGCGATCTGCAACTTCAGCATAGCTAACCGGAAAGTCATCGATGCGTACTGCAAAATGCGGGAATGCCACCGCGGCTATGTAATGTACATTCAGTGGATGGGATTCCGCGAGGCGGTCTTGGACGTGGAACATCAGGAACGTTTTGCAGGAAAATCCGGATACAATTTCAGAAAGCGTATGCAGATGGCATTGGAGCTGTTAACATCCCAATCCGACAAGATGCTTCGCTTTACGGCAAAGGCAGGGCTGGTTATAGCAGGCGTATCGCTGCTTGCAATCTTGTTCTTTGTGATTCGCTATTTTGCAGTAAACATCCAAATGGGCTGGACAAGTATTATCGCTGCAGTGTTCCTTATGGGCGGATTAACGATTGCCAGTATCGGTGTTGTCGGCATTTATGTCGGGAATATCTTCATGGAGGTCAAGCACAGACCGCTATACATCGTGCGGCAGCAGCTGAATGACCATTCAGAAAAATCGGAGGACACACTATGAAAAAACTCGCCATCATCGGTGCATCGTATCTGCAGCTTCCTCTCATCGAAAAGGCCAAATCCATGGGGATCGAGACCCATGTATTTGCTTGGGCGGCCAATGACGTGGGGGAAGCCGCTGCCGATCATTTCTACCCTATCAGCATCGTGGAAAAAGAGCAGATATTGGAACAGTGCCGCCAAATCGGTATTGATGGCATTTGCTCCATTGCGTCTGACCTCGCTATGTTGGCGGTGAACTATGTAGCCGAACAGATGGAATTGACCAGCAATTCTATGGAGTGTACGCTGCGTTCCACAAATAAGCACCTGATGCGTCAGGCGTTCGAGCAGCACGGTGACCCGTCACCTAAAAGTCTTTTGGTAGCAGGGCCAGATGATCTGCACGGTGTATCGCTGCATTACCCCGTGATCGTCAAGCCCATAGACCGCTCCGGAAGCCGCGGCATCACAAAGCTGGACAGTCCGGACGGCCTTGCAGCAGCCATCGAGAACGCCAAGTCGCAAGGCTTTGAAAAGAAGGCGATTGTGGAGGAATTTGCCACCGGGCAGGAATATAGTGTGGAGTACATATCGTGGCAGGGCAAGCATCACTTTTTGGCACTGACCCATAAATATACCACCGGCGCACCGAACTTTATCGAAACGGGACATTTGGAGCCTGCACCCGTGTCGGATGACACTTTGGAGCATATCAAGACAGTGGTTTCCCACGCCCTCGACAGTTTGGGCGTTCAATATGGTGCATCCCACAGCGAACTGAAAATCGACGCGGATGGGCGTATCATGCTCATTGAGATCGGCGGGCGCATGGGCGGTGATTTTATCGGCAGCGATCTTGTGGAACTCTCTACCGGCGTAGACTTTGTCAGAGCCGTCATTGATACGGCGTTGGGTGAAAAACCTGTCCTGACACACACGGCTCACAGCATCGCTGCGGTTCGCTTTGTTTTCTCCCGGGAGGATATGGATGCTCTTGCCCGCATCAAGTGCGAACATCCGGAACTGCTGGTGCGCGAGAAGGTGGATACGTCCTTCGATCACCCCGTGACAGACAGTGCAACGCGCTTTGGTTATTACTTGCTGCGCGGAGAAGATATATCGCTGCTGCAGCAATATATGCCCGAGAACAAATGATCTTGCTAAAGTGGATGTGATGACTTGAAGAACTATAAAACGCTTATCGTACTTCATTTAATGCTGATGATTTACTCCATGAGCGGTATTTTCAGCAAGCTGGCAGCCGGACAGCCCTTTCTCAGTTTCCGTTTCTGCCTGTACTACGGCGCGATTATCGCACTGCTGGGCCTATATGCCATCGGCTGGCAGCAGATTATCAAGCGTATGCCACTGACACTGGCCTTTGCCAACAAAGCCGTCACAACCGTGTGGGGGCTCGTGTGGGGCCTGCTCTTTTTCCAAGAACAGGTCACAGTGGGCAAACTGGCCGGCATCGCCTTGATCGTGGCCGGAGTCGTGGTGTTCTCCACAGCGGACAAGGAGGGCGATTGATGGAAAAATCTATGCTGTTCTACGCGGGCTTGCTATTGCTGGGTGTTTTCCTCAGTGCTATCTCGCAAGTCATGCTGAAAAAGGCGGCGCTGCGGCAATACCCCAACAGGCTCCGCGAGTATCTGAACCCGCTGATCATTACTGCCTATACGATTTTCGTAGGTACGACCTTTCTCAGCATCTATGCGTACAAGGGTATTCCTCTGTCCATGGGCCCTGTGCTGGAGGCGACAAGCTATATCTATGTCACCATATTCGGCGTAACGATTTTCAAAGAAAAACTCAATCGGCGCAAGCTCATCGGACTTGCGCTGATCGTATCAGGCATCATTGTGTATTCCCTGCTGGGATAGTGATAAGTGATAGGAGCAGAACATGACAAACGAACGGAAATACTCCCTGGATGTGCTTCGGATCCTTGCTACAGTTTTGATCGTATTCCATCATTACGGGCAGGTAACGGGGCTATATTTGGAAGGGCATGTCAACTATTGGAATGGCCGCTTCTATTTTGGGTATATGGTGGAATTCTTTTTCCTGCTGTCCGGTTACTTTATGTATCGATATGTTGAGAAAATACATAAGGGACTCACTTTCAAAAAGTTCTTTCTGCCGCGTGCATTGAGACTATTGCCGTTGGTGCTCATCAGCGGGGTCGTTTATGAAGTGCTGCTTGGGATTTACCAAAAGGTATGCGGGGGAGATTGGTTTGGCATTTCCATAACGGTCTGGGGTGTGATCATTAACGCCTTAGGCGTGCAGGACGGATGGGTCTTTGCAAATCCGATGGTGAATAATCCCACATGGTACATCAGCGTGCTCCTTCTGTGCTACATTGTTTTCTACTTGCTGACTTATCTCAGCAAACGTTGGCAGGTACCGCATACTTATCTCTTTATTTTTATGGTGCTGTTGGGCTGTGGTGCGCGGACCTTCGGGCTGGATCTGCCATTCCTGAACGGTTCTTCCTGCCGTGGGTACTATGCGTTTTTCTTCGG
>ULVN01034698.1_pt1 | contig 11759 bp, 8 predicted proteins | sample 1959491 | NCBI WGS metagenome assembly ULVN01 (sample SAMEA4835787, study PRJEB28245) | human gut metagenome | biome: gut microbiome; material: fecal sample | place: Denmark | collected 2008 | reverse complement strand
GGGCGGCTGTTTAGCTTTTTCGCAGAGCAGATGCTTTTCAGCAGCAGAACCTTCCGATATGCAAGTGCCACAGATACACACACCTCTCTTCAAAATGTAATCAATAGAAGCTGCCGTCATCTCTGGAACGCTTTCGGTTTCGTCTTCGGAGCTATTAAGCATCTCAACAGTTTTTTTTAGTATTGGAAGACTGAAAAATGCGAAAGAGTTTCGACTAAAAGCAGAAACTAGATCTTTTTTGTCTCGGGAAATTCTGTCTTCAAGAGATTTAATAATATTGTCGAGTTGCTCACGTCTTTTTTGAGCGGCAGCGGTTTCTTCATTAGCTCTGAGAAGAGCTGCATATTTTTCTTTTTCGGACTGATAGTATTCGAGCTGTTCGGTTACTATATTTAAGTCGTTTTCGCATTCTTGCTTGCGAGCTAAAGCACCATTTAATTTGTTTTGGGATTCAATAGCTCTGCTATCTCCTGAAAAATCAAGAGATTTTTTCAATTTGTTTATAACGGTTTTAAGATGGCTAATGGCGTTTTTTAGCACATCTAACCCCATTAATCCCTGGACAGATTCTTCAATGTCAGACTTAGTTGCAATGTTTCCTACACGCTCTCCTCCAAAGAAGAAATAACCGGCCAAACGCCTGGGAAGGATTCTTTCCACATTAGTATAAAAATCCGTATTGAGTATGGTTTTGGTCTGCCCATCAGGCTGAAAATATGATAACTTGGCTTCCGAAACATTTGCTCGAACAGAAGTACCCGTGCATGTATAGATCTGCTTACGTTCAATTACATATGTGATGGGTTCACCGGTTCCACTATCATGCTCAATTGTTAATACACCTTTAACCGCTTTAGTTTCACCGACCTGCATGTTTTCCGCAACATTTTTATTCAGAAGATTCTTGTCGTCAAATTCATTTGTGCCATAAAGCACCCATTCAAACGCACGAACCAAGGTGGTCTTACCGGAAGTATTAACGCCAATCAAAACAGTGACATTTTTCTCTCTATCTATAGAAAACTCAATTGTTTGACTGCCAATATATTGCCTAAAATTTTCAAGTTCCAGTTTTTTGATCAGCATTTACCGTCCACCACCTTTTCGATATATTTTCTAATGCTTTCAGCAATGGCATCGTTAGAATCTTTTTTAATGATATTATTCTTTTCAATCTCAATAACTTTGACCTTAATCATATTGAGTTTTCTTTCATCAAGCTTTTTATCATTCATTAGAAACTTTCCTCCTGATCGATTTCGTCAAGTCTGTATATTTCTGAGAGTTCTTTTATCAATTTGTCTGCTTCGGAAGGATTCTTGGATATCTCACCGAACTCTTTCATCCTGACAATTTCTCGTTTGATTAATCCAAGATCAAGACGAGCAACTTCACTATCGCCATTAACATAGTCGAGTGGCGTCGGAAGTGTAATAAAATCGTATATTTTGGCAAACGGTTTGTTTGGAGCTTTTCTGAGAACACGTCCTCTCCGTTGGATATATTCTTTAGGATTAGTGCTGCTCGCTAAAATGAATGCTGTTTTTATACTTGGGATGTTTACACCTTCATCCAAGCACTTAATTGCCACAATCGCTTGATACGGATCTGCATTGGCAAACTGCTCTTTAATTTGCTCTCTTTCAACTGCAGATTCAGAAGAGGTAAAATGCGTAACTTTCATGCCAAGTTCATTTCCAAGCATTTTTGAAACAGAGACTATTTGGCGCTCTCCTTCTGTATCGGATTCGGAAACATCAGATGAAAAATCCGTATTTCTTGCAGCGCCACAATACACCAAAATATGAGAATCATCCTTATACTCTTGCATCAAGTCTTTTAGCAAATCAACTTTGTTGTATGCACCTGCGACTATTCGAGATCTTTCTATTAACAACTTTTTACCGAGTTCTGTAATCTCTAATTTGCCAGATTTACTTTTGTGACATTGCTTTGCAATACGCTTAGAGATATCTCTGTATTTCTCAAGTTCGTTTTCTGTTAAATAAACAACACAAGGGTAGTAATAATATGGCGTGAGCTTGTTTTCACGTATTGCTCTCTCTATGCCATATTCAATACATTTTTCACCAAAATAATCGTATAACGCTTGTGTTCCTTCGGCATCCCCATGCCTATCCAGCGTAGCAGAAAGCGCAAGTCTATATTCAAATTTGGGATTTAGAGTAAGACGTAGATTAGTAGCACCAAAATTGTGCGCCTCATCCACAATAAGCAAAGTGTTTTTGCCAAGTTTATTTAATTGTGTTTGAACATACTCGGACGAAAAGGTAGCATTCGTAGTTACAAAGCAAAACGATTTAATAATGCCGAGCTTAAAGTCCATTATATCGTTTTGAAGACGCTTTTTCCAATCGGATTGTTTCGATGCAGAATACCCTATCGTAGGAAGCATATTGAACTTTAGGATGTCTTCAACCCATTGCTCAACCAAATGCTGATACGGACAAACGATGATGATCGCAGCCTTCTTTTTTTCTTTGAAAAGTCTTGCCGCGGCACCCAAACCGGTAAATGTCTTTCCGGTTCCTGTTGCCATGTCAAAAATTCCACAATAATCGTTCTGCGCCCACGATTCAATGGCGTCGTCTTGATAGTCGTGCAATCTGACGCCGAAAGGGATTAATGGAATGCCTGGTACTCGGTTAGTTTCCTCAAAAAGTTGCTCTAACTCTGTTTGATCCAAGGAAAGTTCCATTGTGTCTTTTTTATATGCTAATAATTTTTCTTTAACTACATTAGGGAACTCTAAGACAGTAATATTTTCTTCACGTCCAGCCCAAAGAGAATCAAAATCCCTTTCAAGATCATCAACCCTTTGTGAATCTTCTTCGGTCAAGGAATTAAATACTACAATGGATTCGTAATTGTTGTGAAATGCATTTATTGTTTCGTTCATGGATCCTGTAAACGCTACTCTGTTATTGTTTTCATCGTACAGAATACCTATTTTTTCATGATACATTCCACTGGACTTACTTGGAGGAGTAAACGCTACTTTGATTTCCATATAATTGTTGGAGATCAAATGTGCCAACCAGTTAAGACGTTCTTCTTCGGATTTGTTACCGGGTTCTTTTATTTCTCTTGACAAGGCTCTGCTGACTATTTCACGCTCATCATATCCGCGTTGAATAGCCTCTATATCTTCTGCCGAAAGCAAAGGAGAAACAATAAATCTGATTTTTCCACCATTCTTTATTAATCCTGAAATACCTTTTGACAATTCGATGAGGGCAGTAGAAGAGAAAAAGCCAACAGCTCTTTTATAGAGAACTGATTGTGTCAAAATGGGAACGTAGAATTCCCGAACAATGTCATTTTTGTTTGTTTTATAGCTGCGTAGAATGTTAAGGTTTTCGTATCCCATTTTATCACCACCTTACTCTATGATTTTGTAGTCCATTCCATCGAGGAAAGGCAAAATTATTTCTTTATTTACAGAAACTTTAACACATACCCCACAATATGCTTTGTCTTGAACAGGGGTGGGTACGATTTCTGTTTCGATGTTGTGTTCTTGAAGCTTTTCTTCAGCTACAAAAACGTCGTTGGTTTTATAAAATACCAAGTGCATTTTTTATATCTCCAATAATTTGTATAAACTTTTCAACTTCTTCAAGAGTATTATAAGCATTAAGGCTGACGCGAACAGCTCCTGTTTCCACCGTTCCTATTTGCTTATGAGCCAAAATAGCACAATGGATACCGCCTCTTACACACACTCCATGCTTGTCCAAATAAGATACGACCTCACTTGACGGCACGCCCTGTATGTTGAAGCATATCGTCGGTACTCTTAGCTTATCTGTATTGTAAAGGATAATATTTTTATCTCTTTGAAGTCCTTCAATCAGTCTATTTAGCAAAGCTGATTCGTACTGCGAGGCATATTCTATATTCTTTTCAATAATCTCTATAGCAACCTTCAAACTCCATATTGCTGGCATATTTAAAGTTCCTGCTTCGTATGAATCCGGGTAAGCTTGGGGATTGGTATACTCATCACCATGAATACCTGTTCCGCCTTGAATAAGCGGAGTAATGTTTAGGGCGTCCTGCGAGCAAATACCGCCAACACCTGGCAAAGCCATCAAATCTTTGTGACCCGTGAATGCCAAAACATCTATTCCATCGCGTTGCATATTCAAAAGCTTTTTCCCAGCCCCTTGGGAAGCATCGACAAACATTTTGATATTATGTTTGTTAGCTATTTTGGATATTTCAGTATTGAATACGATTTGACCAGTCAAATTACTTGCGAGAGTAATGGCAATCAACGAGGTATTGCTGCGGATGTATTTTTCAAGATGGTGTTCTGCATCGTAAATTGCTTCCTCGGGTAATACAGTATAATCTATAATACCTTGTTCTTTTAGCTTGTGTAACGGACGAAGAACAGCGTTATGCTCGTAAGGACTTATTATTACATGATCCCCATTTTTCAAGTATCCAATGAAGAAAAAATTAATACCTTCAGTAGAGTTCTTCGTAAACACCACATTTTCCGGGTTGCTTATTCCGAAGAATTTTGCTACTGTTTTTCTCGATTGATACAGCATACGAGAAGCCTGTATGCCGAGAGAATAGCTTCCGCGTCCAGGACTTGTCCCTATCTCTGTTACATAGTAATTAAATGCCTCAATAACCTCATTTGGTTTTGTTCGAGTTGTAGCGGCATTATCAAAATAAATCATTATACTTCCTCTTCTTCATCCGGTACATCCTTTTTACCCGCTAAAACCTGACAAGTAATACAGCCATTATAGAATTTGGCGATACATTTGGAGCACTCATTCATATTCTGTTTGCAGCGACTCTCATCTATCGAATAACGCCTGTCGCCCAAAGTATTGATAGCTCCATAAGGACAAATTGAATCACAGGCAGAACAGCGAATACAATACTGATATTTTCTAAGCTGACATTTAAGTCTGCTAATTATCAACTGGATATCAGTGCTTTTTTCGGGAAGCACCTTTAATACGGGCGTTCCCCAAGTAATAACCAAGTCGCAAACTTTTCTGCGTTTGTATACTACATCGCCCTTTGAGTTGCGTATTTCACGCTCTGTAATGGTTATGTAGGTCGCATCCTCTTTGTTGAAAATTTCAAGTTTGCCAAATGGCTTGAAAAACTCTATAACATCCGGACGCAACTTTTTTTTGATTACAATATTGCGAGCGCGATCCGAAAGATTGCAAGGCGTATCTGCTATTGTTACATTTCGAGTTTCAAGACCGCTTGCGCCCTTTCGAGTCTTCCATTTTCCGTTTTCAACATAATCCTCAATGTCAGTTTTGTTAGTTTTGGTTGCAAAATCATACAGAACACCCTTCCACTTATTAGACAGCTGAGGATAGTAAATGTCGGTCAGCATCATTGACCAGTCTGAATTGTTAGGACAACACCAGCAACCTACACGCTTATAACCCCAACGATATGCTTCGTTGAACTTAATGCCTTTGTAAAGGATATAAAGCCAAACATCGCAATCATACCAATCGATAATCGGCATTGCATTGATCTGAGATCCGATTTTGGAATGTTTCTGTGTACGCTCGTATTTTTGTCTTTCCTTGGATTCACTGCGACGAATTCCCAAAAAAGTCAAGCTGTTTCCATTGAGATTCTGATATTCGCTGTTCAAATTGCTGGTTTTGAAAATAGTACAGCACCAACGTTCAAATTTACTGGGAGGACCGAAAACATTACACAATTTAAAGAAGTCGTTTTCGGTTTCACTGGGAATCATCGGTGTAAAAGGATTCTCAACTCGAAAATCCCCATCGACATATACGTGAGTACTGGGGAATTCAAGGGTTGTATCACCAAAAAAGTGGATTACGGACTCGTTCTGAAGTGCATCGCGAACAATTCTACTAACAACGGTTGAATCTTTACCGCCGGAAAAAGATACTGTAGGAATATAAGAAATACCGTCTTCCGAGCTTTCTTTCAACTCTCGAACCAGATCTGTTACGTAGATCTCTGCTTCAAAAATCAGTTCGTTAATATACCGTTGGTTGGCTTTGATATACAAGTCAAGGTTATAAATCGTGTCATCGTGTACAGCGTCAATAAGAATTTTATCAGCACACTCTAAATGTCTTTTAGCTTTATAGAACTCACCGTATGATATTCTCTTTCGTACACCATCTACTAAGTACTGGCTGCTACCGAGATACCAAACATTCGAGTTATTGATGTCCTCACCTATAATGCAGGACAAAAGTCGTTTTTCCTGCACAAAAACGGGATTGCAGATACCATTGGTAGAAATTATTTCTCCTTCGGCTTTGCATACAGGACATATTTTATTTTCTATTACAGGTATGCCACAATGAGGACACCAATAAACCGATTTGGACATTTTAATTACCTTCCATTAAATCTTCGATCAGCGACAGTAACACTTGGACTTTATCGTCGTAAGTTACCGACATTCCATAGTTGTTGAATGTTGCGTTGATCTTGTTCTTGATTGTTTGGCTCAAGGGACTTAAATCTGAACGGTCGAAGACAACAGATTTCTCTTGACCATCAGACGTCTTGAGCGTCATCCTTGTCTCGGTTTCTCCCAAATAGTTTTTAACTTCATACGAATCAAGTTTGTCTTTAATATCCTTCAACTTATCTAAAAATTCTGCTTTATGGGAATCGTTCCAATACATCAATTCGAATCCGGTTAGCGATTTTGACAAAGATGCGATCACATTGCAATCCAATTCGCTTTCGCCAACGGTACTCGCAAATTCAAGGAACGCATTTGTGCAGTAGTCAAAAGATTTTTGCCGTTTTGCAACCCATTCATTTCGGTACTTTTTGCTCAGAAGCAGAGCAAGTGATGTATTGGTTTCGTAGTTAAATAGTGTGCATATGCTATGTGCCAGATCGACACACAACTCATTAATTACACTCTCCAGTTCGAGCTTGATGGTTTTGATTGCTGCCAATGTAGCCTCGTAAGAACCACCAATAGCTTTCAACTTCTTGAAAACAAAATCAGAATAACTACTATAAGATTTTTCAAGCAGTTTTCTGTACGCTTTTGTTTCCGCCGTCACATACTCTTGGGTAGTACGAGCAAATTTGGAAGCGTTTTTATAATGCGAGAACATCGCCTCATAAATCGCCTTTAATCTATTCTTTGAGAGATTATTTGGATCTACATAATCGCTGAAGAGTTGCTCGAGTGCATCCAAATAATCCAATTCTTTTTTCGTCCAGGACGCAATTGTGAAGGAAAAGTCATCCGGACGCTTGACAATGTCTTCAAACAGTTCCACCGTAAGTTCTTGTTCACTTCCATGACTGCTGATTATGAGAGATTTTTTGTATTGTAGCAGGGCGTTCGCCAATAACAACGACAAATATCCATCTCTTAAACCATACGGGGCGCTCTTTAACTCTGCATACAGATCCCCAAATTCAACTTCTTCGTTTTGAGCTCGCTCAATATAATTCTGCAAACAATTGTTAAGTGCGGTTTGAGGTGTATTACCGTTCGTAAGAACATTGGTTGCAACTGGCACTTCGGGAGTAATAAATCCGTTCTTTGCCAATACAGAACGAACGGAAATATATTCCGGAGAAAGAAGGGACAAACCATAGTATTGGTTGGGGGCTTCTCCTCTCAACATTTCACGAAGAGCATTCTTTTTTGCGGAAGCGATACTGCCTGAAATTACATTCTTGTTTATCAATTCATTATTAACGATAAGTGTTTGCGAATAAACAGTAGCCATTATTTTGCTGGCCAACGCTGTCAAATCGGCATACGATGTGACTGTTGTATCTATCGCGCCGTCTGAAACTATAACAAAGGTATCATCATAAGTTTGTTTCCAAGAAACAATATTCCTAAAAACAAGCTCACACACTTCGTCTTTGTAGTATTGCAACTCCTTTTCAAACGAAGGATCTTTGGCAGTATACTTCGCCTTTTGGCTTTCCAGATAGCAAATTGCAATGTATTGTTTTACTGCATCTTTGAGTGCTTTTGTATCAGTATTGAGCACAACGATCGATCTGTCGATGTTTGCAGAATCTTGAACCACCTGTTCGGTATTCGTGTCCTCGTTTCCTAATACAAACACTAGGAGTCCGTCGTAATACTTTCCATACGGATTGCCAAGATTTCTTCTCGATAAGTCGGCGGGTAGAGCAAACACGGGAACGAACACTCTTGAGATTTTATATTCGTTGTTGTATTGGTGAGGATACAAAACGAAGTTAATAAAATCTTCATTAAGCGTCTTGATAACTCTTTCGTCCTTAACTAAAACGCTTTCTTCTGCGATCATCTTGTCGACATCATAGATGCTTGAGTCGAAGAAATCATAGCGATCATAAGAACCGGAATATTTGAGAATTTTCTTTTCGCAAAGTGCATCAATTGAATTGGCTACGATGTCCTTGGGAAGATTTATTACGCTTGTTATCGTTTTCTTGTTCGCTACCAACACACTCGAATCGTTTATTACCCCAATAGTAGCGATTACCTTAAGAATTCTGACTTCGGGAGTGTTGTCATAAGAGTTCGATTTGTTTTTGGAAAGCGCGGTTTGAAGCTTTTTATACCACTCATAACTTGCATCGCTTTGCAAGGATTTGATGCTTAATTCAAAATAATCGTAAATCTCATCAATTCCAACAAAAGAAAAAGCATCGTCTTCGTGAGTCGTCAAAAAGCGGTACAAACTGTTTTCTTCGCGGCTTGCCAAGTATGTAAAAAAGGTTCTTTCGTTTTGAGCGACCTTTTTAGACAACTTATCAAGGGCATACAGAGAAATTGGATGCAAGGGGAATCCACCTTCAAATGGGTTTTCGTGCCTTGCTACATCTATAAGAAAGCCATGGAAGTCAAGTGCTTCATTATATATTGCTTGCAATTCAGAATTGTATTTCTGCTTGAAAGCTGCCCAAGGTTTTTCTTCTTTGATGAGAACGCTTTTTATGAGAGACAAGCATTGATCCCGCTTATCATTTATGGGAGTGGCTTTATATCTGCCCTCTATCTTCTTCCACTCGTTTGATAGTGTTTTGCTGATACGCTGGGTATACAAACTGATTTCTTTATGTGAAACCAGTATGATGTGATTATTACCGTTGCCGTGATCACAGTATTCAGCCAAATCCTGAACAGAACGTACCTTGATTTTTTTAATGTTATCCTCGATATATCTTCCGAACTCATCGAAAATAAATACCATCCCAGAGTATTGAGACGAGATCGCTTCTGTCACCTGAGTCAATGACTCGGTTAAGTTGGAAACCTCACAAACAAAATTTATGCCAAAGGTCATTTTGTTGAAAAGCCTATTGAAAACTGACTCTGCCTTGCTATCAAATGCAGTAAGACTTTTTTCCAAATCCGAGAGGTTTATTTTTTCTTTTTCGCATGTGCTTTTAAGTCTGTTAAGGGATTCTTCGTCTTCCTTCCATCTGCTCAGCTGCTCGAGAGCTTGGGTGTAAAATGTCTTAAATCTGACAGAAATTCCGATAGAGCTGAGTTTTTTCGTAAGAGAAAAGTAAATGCATCTATCAAAGTCTTCAAAGTCAAAAACGATGGGAACGATTAAAAACGGCTTGCGCGTCTCGTCTTTCACAAATGCATTTATATCCTGCGCAAGATTGGGATCGTATTCATTGACTCTGGTCAAAAACGTGTCGAAAGCAACGCCATCTGTAAATGCTTTACTCAGTAATAAGCTTAACACCGTCAAAAAATGAGACTTTCCTGTTCCATATGATCCGTACAATATTCTTGAATGATGGTTAGGATTTGCTCGAATGATATCAATGAAATATTCGCGAAAAAGTTCTATTGTTGTTTCGTTCGGAATGAATCGGGCGAGTTTTTTATCGTTTTCTATATCGAACTGAACATTGGCAGAATAAGTGTATTCAGTTTCTTGCCTTATCAAATCGCTATATAACATACTTTATTACCTTTCACTCGCTTAATAGTGATTATCCAACAGTGCAACAGCCGTACTATTGGTCGTTATTTCTATATGCCTGTTTCCAAAATTGTTAATAACACTTATATAGCCTTGATTCTCCAGTTGTAACAACATCTCCAGCAATACTGCATATGTCAAATTCATATATTTGCCGACCTGCTTTGGCTCTTCAAGCAACAGATCAATGCTTAGCTGACGTTTGTTTTGAAGAGTTTCTTCATTGTCCATCATTATGCAATACAGCAGGATATCTGTGGGAATATCTTTGGCAAACATTTTTGCTCGTTCAAAAACGCCTGCGTTATAAGCCAATAATCTAAGAGGAGCAAAGAAAGGAACAGTATCTTCCTCGACAATTTTATGAACATCAAATGCTTTGTCGCTTACATATGTGTTCTTAAAACAATCAAATTCCTTATCTACTGCAGTTTTTTGATAATTTCCACCTGCTCGCTGAATATAAGAATAAAACGCAGAGCAAAAATCTTCTTTGCTAAACGACTTGTTGTTATATACATTAAACGCCCAGTACCAAGCCGTAGCTTGCTCTTCGTTAGCGACAAGATTTCTATGAAGGAGCCATAGAGAGCCCTTATCCTGACAGAAAGGGTCATATGCAGAAATTATATTACCTAAATCTGTTAGGTTGCATACGACGCCTTGTTGTGTTTTTTCTTCGTTCGCCAATCCCATTGCAACAGTCCAATAGCGCATAGCTTTAACCATAACTCGGCCAACACCGATAGTATCCACTGCCTCCAACTCATTGTTAGGAGAGAAAATCAAGCGATCAGCACTAATTGCATTAATAATTTTGGTTGGCCATCCATTTCTAATATAGAATGACCCATGCTTGTTCAACAACATATTTATTACCCCAACTTAACTACAAAATGCTAAAGAAGCGCACTTACTCATCATCTTGCGGAATCATCTCCATGATATCCCCAATGTCGCAATTCAGTGCAGCACATATTTTTTGCAAAACTTCGGTATTAACATTTTCGTTTTTTGCAAGTTTAGTAACGGAAGCAGAACTTATCCCTGCGGCTACTTGCAAATCTTTCTTCTTCATATCATGGTCGATTAGCAATTTCCAAAGCTTTTTATAACTGATAGCCACTTTTACACCTCTACAAAATAAAGTACATGAATAGTATAACACATTTTTCGGCTTTCGTCAATAGAAATCGTTCGTTCGCAAGAAAAATTCTGTGAATCATGATTATTTTCTTTTCGAGCATATGCTTATAAAATTTAGAAAACCGAAGACGAATCAAATGCTATCAGAAAGCCCAACCGCTTACATGAATTGACGCAAACTTGCCGATGCTCCATTGTCCTCCTTGCATTTGAGATACAGTTAGAGCGTAGCAGTTAACCGTTTGGCTTTGATTATCATATCAAACCCATGCGGCAAAAAAGTGTAAATACAAATTTTTTACCGCATCCCAATTTGAACTGTTTTCTTTGCCTACAGCGATGCAAAAACTCCGCTTTTGTAATTCTATCGGAACTATTATCGGAACAATGTTCGGAACTATACCGCCGCGTTTTTGGATATTGTTCCGATAGAAAAGGGGCTGGCGATTTTGCCTGTCCTTTTGGTGTAGCATCCGTTGAAAAGGTGTAAATACGAATTTTTGCCGCATGCTATGTCGGCATTGAGAAGTTCCTGCTTGACCCGATAGCCGTTTCGTGATGTGCAGACGGAATTTGAAAATCGTTTTCTTTGCCTACTGCACCTCAGTCTTTGCGTTGTGAAATGAG
>ULVN01116077.1_pt1 | contig 11763 bp, 8 predicted proteins | sample 1959491 | NCBI WGS metagenome assembly ULVN01 (sample SAMEA4835787, study PRJEB28245) | human gut metagenome | biome: gut microbiome; material: fecal sample | place: Denmark | collected 2008 | reverse complement strand
TTTTCAAGACCGTTGTAATCGACCACTCTACCATCTCTCCAATGGTTGTGTGTACCAACTTCCTTTTCGAAAGCGAGTGCAAAGGTACAGAATTCATTTGAAATAATGACAGATTATGGAGAAAAATCACATGTAATTAATCATTATTAACACTAAGAAAAGCAATAGCTGAATGAAAAGAGGTACTTTTGCAGTAAATGTGAAACGGCACTGCGATTCTTCATTATGGCATTGCTGTATAAAAGAACACATGCATACGATGCTACAATGATAAAAGATCTAACAGATATAGAGCAATTTGATTGATGACCCTTTAGAGTAAAAGATAGAAATGATATACCCAAAGAACTTCGAAAAGAAGATAGGATACGACGAGGTGCAGACATGGCTAAAAGGCTACTGCCTGAGTACGCTTGGAAAGAGTTTGGTGGAAGAGATGAGTTTCTCGGCCGACTCTAAGCAGATAGCGACTTGGATGGAAGAAAACCGTGAGATGCGACGAATCATGGAGGAGGACGACGACTTTGAATTGTCTGGGTTCTACGATGTGCGTGATAGTCTGAAGCGAGTACGACTTGAAGGTACATGGATGGAGGAGAACGAGTTGTTTGACCTCAGACGCTCTTTGTCCACTATTGATTCCTTAGTTCGGTTTCTCTATCGAGGCGAGCCTATTGAAGGGAAGACAGATACAGAGGATGACTTTGAATTAAAGAAATGGAGTTACCCGGCACTTCACGATCTTGCGGACGGCATTGCCACGTTTCCGGTTATCATCCAACAGATCGATCAGATTATAGATAGATACGGTCACATGCGCGACACGGCATCGGTTGAATTGCATGACATCCGTCAGGAATTGGCCAGGACAGAAGGTTCTATCTCAAAGATTCTTAACGGCATTCTTCACTCTGCTCAGAGTGAGGGATTGGTGGAAAAAGACGTGACTCCAACATTGCGTGATGGTCGATTAGTGATACCTATAGTTCCTTCGCTCAAACGTCGTATTCCGGGTATTGTACATGACGAGAGTGCTACAGGGCGTACTGTATTCGTAGAACCGACCGAAGTGGTAGAGGCCAACAATAAAATCAGGGAGTTAGAGGCAGAAGAACGCCAGGAAATCATCCGTATACTGACGAAGATGTCGTCCCGCATCCGCCCGCATGTCCGCGAGATGCTCGACTCTTATCATTTCCTTGCCGAAATCGACTTGATACAGGCGAAATGCCAACTTGCGAAGACGATGCGTGCCGTAGAGCCAGAGCTGAAGGCTTATCCCTACCTTGACTTCATAGCAGCCCGTCATCCACTGTTGGAGCGCCATCTAATCCATACTAAGCAAGCAAAAGAAGATAGTGAAGTTGTGGAGAGCCAGAAGCCAACCGCAGTAGTACCCCTGGACATCCAACTTACGCCCGAAAAGCATATTCTTATCATCTCAGGTCCCAACGCCGGAGGTAAATCGGTGTGTTTAAAGACGACGGGGCTATTGCAATATATGCTTCAGACCGGGTTAAGCATCCCTGTAAGTGAGCGAAGCAAATGTGGTGTGTTTAAAGATGTTATGATTGACATAGGTGACGAGCAGAGCCTTGAGAATGACTTGAGCACCTATTCGTCGCATCTTTTAAACATGAAGGTGATGATGCGTCAAGCCAGTGCTCAGACTTTAATTTTGATCGATGAATTTGGAACGGGCACAGAGCCACAAATTGGAGGCGCGATTGCCGAGAGCGTGTTAGACCAGTTCTGCAAAAAGGGTACATGGGCAGTGATCACGACCCACTATCAGAATCTGAAGCATTTTGCCGACAGCCATGAGGGTGTGGTGAATGGTGCTATGCTCTACGACCGCCACGAGATGCGTCCACTGTTTCAGTTGTCGATTGGCCGTCCTGGAAGCTCTTTTGCCATTGAGATAGCTCGTAAGATAGGATTACCGGAGGAGGTGATTCGTGAGGCATCAGACATCGTTGGCTCCGACTATATTCAAAGTGATAAATATCTTCAAGATATCGTACGCGACAAGCGCTACTGGGAACAGAAACGACAAGCCGTACATGAGCAAGAAAAGCGTTTGCAACGCCAAATTGACGAATACGAGAAGGGAGTCACAGAAGTCGAAAAGCAACGCAAGGAGATTCTTGCCAATGCGCGTCAGGAAGCCAAAGAATTGCTTGCACAGAGCAACAAGCAGATAGAAAATGCTATACGAGAGATCCGAGAGGAACAGGCTGAGAAGGAAGCCACGAAAAAGATCCGGGCGGAACTCGAGCAGTTCAAGCAGGATGTCGATGAAGGCACGTGGAAGAAGCCGGGCAAGCGTTCTTCTGGGATACTCTCAGATGAGGACTTTCAGAAGAAGGTGGCGCAGATACAAGCCCGCAAGCAACGTCACGAACAGCGCAAGAAAGACAAGCAGGCGGAGGAGCAGCAGGCTGCCAAGGTCTTGAGAGATACTTTGGGCAAAAGACGTCAAGACGCCAAGCGCGAGATTGTGGTTGGAGACGCCGTAAGGATGCGTGGTATTCAGTCACAGGGTAGGGTAGAGGCACTCGACGGTAATACTGCCACCGTGATCTTCGGTGACATGCGTACCAAGGTGCCTCTAAACCGGCTGATATTAACCGATAACTCAGCCTCAACCGAAAACAGTGATCGTCCAAAGACAAAGATGGATGAGTTAAAAGAGGGACTGAAGCAATATGGTATTTCTCGCATGACCCAAGAGACCATCGACGACCACAGAAAGAATTTCCACCAAGATCTTGACGTCCGAGGCATGAGAGGAGATGAAGCATTGCAAGCGGTCCGCTATTTCATAGATGATGCTATCCTCATGGGGATGCCTCGTGTGCGCATTCTCCATGGCAAGGGAAACGGTATCTTACGCCAGCTGATCCGTCAATATCTGAGTGCAGAACCCAATGTCAGCCATTTTGCAGATGAGAATGTGCAATTTGGCGGGGCAGGAATTACGGTGGTAGACTTTTAATATCAATGCCTCAAGTTTCAGAAGTAAATTACAATGACAAATGAAGGCATAAAAAAGCTTTGGATATTTTCGTATCTTACAGGAGACGAATACCTTTATGATGGCAAAAACAAAAAAAATCATTCATTCAAAGCCATACGCAAAATTTGTCAAGCTATCCATCGAGGTGATCTACATTGTCGCTGAGACAACAGCGTCTAATGAGGAAGTTCTGCCAAACATGGTCCATTACAAACAACAGAAAGTTTGCAATCTTAAAGCTATTGGTACATGCAGTATAATATGCAATTTTTATACTTCCGAAACTTGAGTGATTAATGATCCGCTTCCCACTACAACTGCTTTTAGTGCTGATACCTTTGTTGCTATAAGAATCAATGTTGTCATGGGCTCGAAGCAGTATTCTCACGGGGTCGAAGCTATGTTTTTATAGAGCCGAAGCTATGTTTCCTATGTTGTAATGCTATAGAAAAAGACCGTTTGCTACGTAGGGAACTATATTTTTCTACGTAACAAACGGTCATTTGCCAAGCAGCAAAAATCTGTTGCTGAAATTCGTGCTATATCTCAGTATAGACGTTGGTTGTACCTATCTTCGTCTTTAGCAGAATAGGATTGTCGCCCTTTGTCATGTTATCAAGGCATTTTCTTGCCGAGTGTGCACTTAGGCCAGTAGCACAGCGATATTCTTCCACCGTTACATAACGGTTGCCGTTGGTGTCCGACGACAGACAGCTCTCCAGTTCGGGATTGCGTTGGCTGTAATAATTGGTGTCTATCGGATGGTTGCGACGGTCTATCTGGATGCTTTTAAACTGTCTCTGCACTGCCTCACGAAACTCCTTAGTAGGCCGAAAATCTATACCGCCAAGCCAAATGTCGCTGGCCGTTACGATATCATCTTCTGTCATTGTCCGCAAGAATTGTGGTTTGATGTAGAAGCTGCCTATTGGAGTCTTTACCCGCTTGTGCTCTCCGATGAGATAAGGTATGGCATACATCAGTGCGACGAAGCATCGTGTAACGTAGCCTTTGGGCAGGTGCTCATACTCATGACAGTAGGCATCAAGCTTGTCGAGTTCTATTTCCTCGCGGGCTTTAGAGGACACATAGAGCATCTTCTGCCCATTATCACCATTGAAGTTGGATGGGTAAACAACTACATGCAACGGGTCTGTTTTCTGTCGTGCCATTTTCAGTAATCGTTTTATTAATATTTTTTCGGGTTTTACTCATCACCCATAATATCCTATAGTAAGAGAATGGAATAAAGATTGCTTCCTTCATGTTCCGTGTGTTCACCTACTCGGGCAAAAACTATACGTTAGCCAGGGAAAAATCAAGTGTACCGTAAAACGCCAGGATTAACATGTCCCATAGTATGAGCGGAATACGGGAATCGAACCCGCCTTTCAGGCTTGGGAAGCCCGCGCACTACCGATATGCTAATTCCGCCACAAAAAAACATGATTAAAGAGCCGATAGGGGGACTCGAACCCCCGACCCACGCATTACGAATGCGTTGCTCTACCAACTGAGCCATATCGGCAAAAAGCAGCAGGGAGTGTTTCCATTGCTTTATTTGCGGGTGCAAAGATATAGCTTTTTTCTTGAACCACCAAATAAAATTGAACTTTATTGTTTTCTTGAATAAAAAAAATTAAGTAACTCTTCCGCCGACAATCAGGAAACACATGACAGACATACCGTCATCGTCAGTTAGGAAGTCCATTGAGGTGAATTTTCCAAACACCCTGTCGCTCAATGACATGAAGACAAAAAACCTTCTCTGCGATTGTCTGGGGAACGCCTCCAATAGTGTCCAGGACGAGGAAATTGCGCACCATCACCTTGACCGTAGCCGTGGAGTCATCGGTGAAGTTGATATCTTCGATCTTGCAACTAGCACCTTCTTGCTTATTGCGTAACACTTCGACATCATTTTCATTGACCTGACTTGCCGCAAAAAATAGCCATTGCCGCGACTGTGACGTACAATAGTTCAGAGCCTTAGGAAAGCGCCAATTAAAATAAGCCATAGAGAAAGAATCTACGTCGCTCTCCAGTTGATCCTTGTTATCGACGTTGCAGGCAGAATTGCCCAACAATATCACCAGCGCAGCACAACAGCCGAGGAGAGGGTAAAACAGTTGTTTACAAATCATCTTCATATAAAACTAGGAGCCTTGACAAAACCTTATTTCATGCAAAGATAGTGGTTTTATTTCAGATAAACCGATATTTTTATTATAGATGTGTATTTTTTTAGTGATTTCTCTCTTACTCCACTTATTTTTTCGTATCTTTGCATCTCAAAGCAAGATTTAAAACAATGGTACAGGTGCACATAGACGATGCCGCGTTGCGCCAAGCTGCAACAGCTGGCATGGACAACTTCCTTGAGGCCTTTGCCGGAGCAATCCGTGAGGCAATCGGCGGAGAGCTGAATGCCGACAACATGGGCGAGCTCAATTCCGACCAAATCACGCTGTTAGGCTATTTGATGCTTCGCGACAGCGTGATGGACGGAGGCTTCGTCGAGCTGATTCACAACGGATTGGGAGAGTTTATTTTTTTTAATCCCTTTGGCAAGGCGGTCAGAGAGTGGGGACTGCGCGACTTGTATAAGTTATTGGATAAATGTAGCCGCTATTTCAAAAAATACCGTCTCGAGATAGAGCGCGACTGCACCCAGGAGGAGTTCGATGCCCTCTATGAGCGTTATCCTGAGTTTGACGATTTCGATGACTATTTCGTAGAGCATGAAGAGGAGTTCACTGAAGCCGTGGCGCAGTATGTCGACGACCACATCAGCAACTTCGCGATCATCGACGAGTAGCGGAAGGAAAAGGAAAAGGAAAAATGAACAAGGAACAACAAGAACTTCGCAAGAAAAGTCCTGTACAAATAAAGAACAAGAAGGCGTCGTTTGAATACATTTTCATAGACACCTATACCGCAGGTATTGTGCTTACTGGTACGGAGATCAAGTCCGTCAGATTGGGCAAAGCCTCGTTGGTGGATGCCTTCTGCTACATCAACAATGGTGAAGTATGGGTTAAGGGAATGAACATATCTCCCTATTTCTATGGATCTTATTCCAACCATGATGCCAAGCGCGACCGTAAACTGCTGCTCACCAAGCGCGAGATACGCCGACTGGCAGAGGACAGCAAGACACCGGGATATACCATCGTGCCCACGCTGATGTTCATAGACGGTCACGGAAGGGCTAAGGTCGATATTGCACTGGCAAGAGGTAAGAAAGAGTTTGACAAGCGACAAACGCTCAAGGAGAAGGAAGACCGTCGGGAGATGGATCGGGCTATCAAGCATTTCTGATACACGACAGCATGCAGGACTAGTCGACAACCATGACACAGACCATGGAGAAGATATTGATGACAGGATGGAGCACAACAGACAACCGAAATATACTTATATGTTAGAAGAGATCGTAAAAGAGAGACTTGTGGTGCTGGACGGTGCCATGGGAACCATGATTCAGAAGTATGGACTCAGTGAGTCCGATTTCCGTGGTAGCCGCTATGCCGGCGTTGACGTGCAGATGAAGGGCAACAACGACATGCTGAACATCACCAAGCCTGAGGTGATCATGGATATCCATCGGAAATATTTGGCCGCAGGAGCTGACATCATCACCACTAATACTTTCTCTTCGCAACGTATATCCCAAGCCGACTATCATCTTGAGGCAGATTGTGCAGAGATGGCTTATGAAGGTGCGCGCATTGCCAAAGAGTGCGCTGAGGAATATTCTACGCCCAGTCATCCCCGCTTTGTATGTGGCTCTGTGGGACCGACCAACAAAACTTGCTCAATGAGTCCGGATGTCAGCGATCCTTCGGCGCGTGACCTAAGTTATGACGGGCTCTTCGAGGCCTATTGTGAAGAGGTGGATGCACTGATTCGTGGAGGTGTCGATGCCATCATCATCGAGACGGTCTTTGACACGCTCAACTGCAAGGCTGCAATCGACGCTTCGGTGCAGACGATGGAGAAAGCCGGACGAAAACTTCCCATCATGGTCAGCGTGACCATCAGTGATCTTGCCGGACGCACGCTGAGTGGACAGACGCTTGAGGCTTTCTTAGCCAGCATAGCCGATTACCCTATCTTCTCTGTGGGACTTAACTGCTCGTTTGGCGCACCACAGATGCTCCCCTATCTTAGGACAATGGCCACGCGCGCTCCCTTCTATATCAGCGTCTATCCCAACGCCGGCTTGCCCAACGCCATGGGACAATACGACGAGACGGCAGAGCAGATGGCCGGTGAGATGGAGATCTTTATGAAAGAAGGACTTGTCAATATTGTTGGCGGGTGTTGCGGAACTACTCCGGAGTTTATTCATGCCTTTGCCGAGAAAGCGAAAAACTATCAGCCCCATCGTGTCGTGCCACGCTCCAAGACTCTTTGGCTGTCGGGACTGGAACTGCTCAACGTCACTCCTGAGGTGCGCTTTGTAAATGTAGGTGAACGGTGCAACGTTGCCGGCAGCCGCAAATTTTTGAGGCTTATCGAGCAAAAACAATATACCGAGGCTTTGGAAATCGCCCGCAAGCAGGTTGAAGACGGTGCTCTGGTGATCGACATCAATATGGACGACGGTCTGCTCGACGCCAAGGCCGAGATGGTGAAATTTCTCAATCTTATCGCCAGCGACCCCGACATTGCCCGTGTGCCCGTGATGATCGACTCCTCTGATTGGGAGGTGATCATGGCTGGACTGAAGTGTATGCAGGGCAAATGCATCGTCAACTCCATCTCGCTGAAGGAGGGTGAAAGCACCTTCATCAGCCATGCAAAGGATGTGAAGCGTTTCGGTGCCGCCGTGGTGGTGATGTGCTTTGATGAGCAGGGACAGGCCACCTCCTACGAGCGGAAGATAGAGATTGCCGCGCGTGCTTACCGTATTTTGGTGGAGAAGGTGGGAATGGATCCTTTGGACATTATCTTCGACCCTAACATTCTTTCTGTGGCCACGGGTATTGCTGAACACGACAGTTATGCTCTGGACTTCATACGGGCTACGGGATGGATCCGCAAGAATCTTAAAGGTGTGCACGTCAGCGGTGGCGTAAGCAACCTCAGTTTTTCCTTCCGCGGTATCAACTACATCCGCGAAGCGATGCACGCTGTGTTTCTCTATCACGCTATCGAGCAGGGCATGGACTTCGGTATCGTCAATCCGGCTACCAAGGTGACCTACGCTGATATACCCGCCGATGAGTTGTCCATTATCGAAGATGTCATTCTCAACCGTCGGCAGAGTGCTTCCGAGGACTTGGTGGAGCTGGCCGAAAAGAAACGTGCCGAGCAGGAAGCTGCCAAACTTGCTGCTTCGCAGGGTGGCAAGACTGTGGCTGTCTCTGACGAGGCCTGGCGCAAGGAGAGTGTGGAGAGCCGCCTGGGCTATGCCTTGAGGAAAGGCATAGGCAAATATTTGGATGCCGATCTGCACGAGGCACTTGAGAAATATCCCCATGCTGTTGACATCATCGAGGGACCGCTGATGGACGGCATGAACGAGGTGGGCACGCTGTTTGGAGCCGGTAAGATGTTTCTCCCACAAGTGGTGAAGACCGCGCGTACGATGAAGCAGGCCGTGGCTATCCTACAGCCTTATATCGAAGCGGAAAAGAAAGAGGGTGCGGCTACTGCCGGCCGCGTGCTGTTGGCAACTGTCAAGGGCGATGTCCACGATATCGGCAAGAACATCGTCGGCGTGGTCTTCTCCTGCAACAACTATGAGGTTATCGATCTCGGAGTGATGGTGCCCGCCGAGCAGATTGTGGCAAAAGCCCGTCAGCTCCATGTCGACTTAATAGGGTTGAGCGGCCTCATCACTCCCTCGCTTGGAGAGATGGTCAATGTGGCTGAAGAACTGCAAAAGGCGGGGCTGCATATCCCGTTGCTCATTGGCGGTGCCACGACGAGCGAGCTGCATGTCGCCCTGAAGATTGCGCCAGTCTATGACGCTCCAGTGATATGGACCAAAGATGCCAGTCAGCCACCGATCATCGCCGCCCGCCTCATGGATGCCAAACAGAGAAAAGACTACGAAGAAATGCTTGCCTCACGCTATGAGCAGCTCCGACAGCAATATCAGGAGAAGCAGGCTAAGCTCATGTCGCTAGATCAGGCACGCGGCAATAAGCTCAACTTGTTTGATGACTAAGGAATAGAGTATTAGAATCTTATAAAATTATAATATAAAGATATGTTTAAAAAGAAAAGACGTTGGCATTGCCTTCCCGGTCAAGAGCCCACAGAGTTGGACAAGAAGGTAATGTACTGGGAAAACAAGGGTAAGGAAGTGCCTACACGTGATATGGTGCGCACCCCCGAGCAGATTGAGGGCATACGCATCGCTGGCAAACTCAACTCACAGTGTCTTGACGCTGTGGCTGAGGCTATCCATCCGGGGATGAATACGCAGGAAATCGACGACATCTGCATGAAATTCTGCGAGGATCATGGCTGTCATCCCTCCTGCCTCAACTATGAAGACTATCCCAAGAGTGTGTGTACGAGCATCAATGAGGTAGTCTGCCACGGCATTCCCAAGGAGGAAGATGTGCTGCAGGAGGGCGATATCGTGAATGTTGACATGACGCTCGACTACAACGGCTACTACGGCGACGCCTCACGCATGTTTATCATCGGTGGAAAGACCACGCCTGAGAAGGAACAGCTTGTCAGAGTGACCAAAGAATGTCTTGAAATCGGTGCAGAGGCTGCCAAGCCTTATTGCTTCGTGGGTGACATCGGACACGCCATACAAAAACATGCTGAAAAATATCACTATGGTGTGGTACGCGATCTCTGCGGTCATGGAGTAGGGCTTCAGATGCATGAGGAGCCCGATATTCTGCATTACGGTCACAGAGGCACCGGTATGCTGCTTGTGCCCGGCATGACGTTTACTATCGAGCCGATGATCAATATGGGCACATGGAAAGTGTTTATCGACGAGGACGACCCCTATGGATGGGAGGTGATCTCTGGCGACGAACTGCCTTCGGCGCAATGGGAGCATACTTTCCTCATGACTGAGCACGGAGTGGAGGTACTTTCCGAGTAGCAGAGCCCCACACAGAGTGGTATTCTGCTTTTACGAGAAAAAATGAATAATATGGAAACAGCAAATAAAGATGTCTATATCTTAGGCATAGAATCATCGTGTGACGATACCTCGGCAGCAGTGCTTCGCAATGGCGTGCTGCTGAGCAATGTGACGGCTTCGCAGGAGGTTCACCGCGCCTATGGAGGTGTGGTCCCAGAGTTGGCCAGCCGCGCACATCAACAAAATGTGGTACCTGTGGTGGATCAGGCCATCAAGCGTGCAGGCATCACCAAAGAACAGTTGTCGGCCATCGCCTTCACGCGTGGCCCGGGACTTATGGGCTCGCTGCTCGTGGGCGTAAGCTTTGCAAAAGGACTTGCACGCAGCCTCGAGATTCCTCTCATCGATGTCAACCATCTGCAGGGGCATGTCATGGCTCACTTTATCAAGGAAAGCGACGACGACAATCATATGCCTCCTTATCCTTTTATCTGTCTGTTGGTATCGGGTGGTAACTCTCAGATCGTGAAGGTCAACGCCTACAACGACATGGAGGTGTTGGGTCAAACCATCGACGATGCAGCCGGAGAGGCTATCGACAAATGCTCGAAAGTGATGGGGCTCGGCTATCCCGGTGGTCCAATCATCGACCGGCTAGCACGTCAGGGCAACCCGCTTGCTTACAAATTTGCTGAGCCTCACATTCCTGGGATGGACTACTCCTTCTCGGGCCTGAAAACTTCCTTCCTCTATAATCTGAGAAAATGGGTAGAAGAAGACCCAGACTTCGTGGAGCATCATAAGCAGGATTTGGCAGCAAGTCTCGAGCATACCATCGTGGACATACTGATGAAGAAACTGAGAATGGCCGTGAAGTCGACGGGGATTAAGCATGTGGCTGTTGCCGGCGGCGTCTCGGCCAACAACGGATTGAGAGCAGCCTTCCGCGACCACGCTCAACGCTTTGGCTGGACCATCTACATTCCTAAGTTCAGCTACACCACGGATAATGCGGCGATGATCGGTATCGTGGGATATTACAAGTATCTCGACAAGGATTTCTGCTCTATCGATGCCCCCGCCTTCTCAAAGGTCACATTCAAGTAAGCATGTAGTAATAGTTGTATAACCCAATAGATATCAAATAATTGAACGACAATTATGGAATTTGAAACCAAAGTGTTGAGCCGTCAGATACAGGAGGCTCTCTACAATCATAATGAGACCTTGGGAACAGCAGAGAGCTGTACAGGCGGACGCATTGCCGAGGCGGTTATATCGGTACCCGGCGCTTCCCAGTATTTCAAAGGCGGGGTAGTGTCCTACACCAATGAGGTAAAAGAGAATCTGCTCCATGTCTCTGCACAGGTACTAGCTGAGCAGACTGCAGTCTGTGAGGAGGTGGCCCGTGAGATGGTCATCGGTGCCTGCGATGCGCTGAACTGTGACTATGCCATATCGGCTACGGGAGTTGCCGGTCCCGGTGGTGGTACGGCCGAGATCCCTGTGGGTACGATTTGGCTCGGCTATGGTGCTAAGGATGATGTGCGGACATTTAAGCTCACTGAAGATTTTGGACGTGACATCAACTTGGAGATTGCAACCAATAAGGTACTACGCCTCTTCTTGGAGTATGTCAACGCTAAGCATGCTGAAAACGGCAGCCAGGAAGAAG
>ULVN01126495.1_pt1 | contig 11773 bp, 9 predicted proteins | sample 1959491 | NCBI WGS metagenome assembly ULVN01 (sample SAMEA4835787, study PRJEB28245) | human gut metagenome | biome: gut microbiome; material: fecal sample | place: Denmark | collected 2008 | reverse complement strand
TCCCCCGGAGGGGGAGATGTTAGCGGCGTTATGCATAGAGTAACGTAAGAAGCAGTGTGGGCTGAGTGGAGAGCAAAGTCCCCCCTCCGGGGGAAAGGTGGTGCGCCAGCACCAAAGGGGGTGCATTTCCAACAGGCGCAGCCTGGTTTGAATGTTTTCCATCGCGCCAAAGGTGCGGTTGTATGGTTTTATCATAAGAGGCGCCTTATACGGCTTAAATGGCGCCCACTACCCGTGGAAGGCAGTTTATAAAATTCATCGCCGTCATAGCGGTGGTACCACAACCCTTGGGCCCCAAGGGCCCATCAAGCTTAAGAACCTTGTATAAACCTACTTAATTTATTCCATTACTCATGTTATAATTCAGATAGAAAGGAGAGAGTTAGATGATACTTTTATTCTCATTGCTTTTCGCCTTTCTGTTCTTTATCCTTCTTTTTCTGGGGCTTACGGCAGTGCTCCGGCGGAGGAGGGAGGTGGCGGAGCGTATCCAGATGTTTTCCGGATACCAGCCGTCGGTGGTGCGGAAGGCTTCTGTTTTTGAAGTCCTCCGAAGCCGTCTTCATGAGATTTTTGCAGAGAAGGCCAGGCGGACGGACACCGGTCTGGGCCGAAAGCAGCTGGATCTGATGATGGTCCGGGCGGGGCTCCCGCTTCTGGGGTCTGAATTTCTGGCCATTTCCGCCGGCGGGGCGCTGCTTGTATTTGTCATCTTTGCTTTGGCGACCCGGAATCCGGTGACCGGACTGCTGGCACTGCTCCTTTTCCTGGCGGCAGACTTTGTGTTTGTGCAGCGGAGAATTACCAAACGCCTTGATAATTTCCAGCGGCAGCTGGCGGACTGTCTGTCCCTGGTAGCCAACTCTTTGAGGGCCGGCTTTTCATTCCTCCAGACCATGGAAATTATTTCCCGGGAAATGGAACCGCCCATGTCCACAGAATTTGAGCGGGTCATGCGGGATACCAGCCTGGGAAAATCGCTGGATGAAGCGCTTCATGATATGGATGAAAGGGTGGGGAGCGCCGATTTCTCCCTTGTGGTGACGGCGGTACTGATCCAGCAGCAGGTCGGCGGCAATCTGGCTACCATTCTGGATACCATCCGTGAAACCATTTCGGAACGTATCCGCCTGCGCCGTGAAATCGGAACGCTTACTGCCCAGGGACGGGCTACCGGCATCATTTTGGCCTGTATTCCGGTGGTGCTGGCTTTATTTTTCTATACGTTGGCCCCCTCTTTCATACAACCCCTTATTACGACTACCATCGGCCATATTGCCATCGGGGCAGCCATTATTCTTGAAATCGTAGGGTTTATCGCCATCTATAAGATAGTGGATATTAAGATTTAATGTTTTGGTAAAAAGCCTTCCGGCTTTTTATATATTCAATATGATGGATTACCATGGAAGGAGGTGAATCCCTATGATGTCTCTCGCTTCTCAGATGTATGATTACTATGTAAAACCATACCTCGGTGAAAAGGGTCAGGATCTGGTAGAATATGCTCTGCTTCTGGCTATCGTTGTAGGCATTGGCTTCCTGATTTATCAGTCCAGCGGTCTGAATGACAATCTTAAGCAGATTTTCAACAATGCTTCCCAGGTTACCAGCTCTGCAGCTGATGTTGCTAAGAAACCCGGCTAATAAGATTGTTGACTTATTGGCTTTACTGGTTATCAAAGAACCCCTGCTTTGGCAGGAGTTCTTTGGAAAGGCGGTCAATCGCAGATTGACCGTTTTTCCAAAGAACTTGATGAATGAAAGGAGGAATCAGCATGAATAAGCAAAGAGGCCAGGACATCGTGGAATTTGCACTGCTGATGCCTCTTTTTTTCATATTCATTTTTGGCATCATGTACTGCGGCTTTCTTTTTGGAGATTACTTAACGCTTTCCAGCATGGCCCGCTCAGCAGCCAGGGAGGCGGTCATCGTGGGGGAAACGGTGCCTAAGGGGCATGAAAATGATGATCCAAAGCCGCAGCCTTCTTTTCAAAATCTGGAAGATCAGTACACAGACTTGATTCATACTTCTCATGCGGTTACAAACCTATATACCTTTGACGGCATCAGCATTGCAAAGACAGGAAATAATCCGCCGAATGGAGTGCCTGCTGATTCTGTAGGTGTGGAAATTAAGGCAACGTTGAATAAGGATTATGCGTTTCCGATAGTTTTAGAGAACCTGGGCATCGGATTACCACAGAACTACAATATTGTCTATTATATGTATGATGAGAATAAAAATAAGACTTAATTGATTTCGATACAAAGGGGATGTAAACCGTGACACTGCTGGAACGTCTGGGACGCCGGGAAGAGAAGGGCAATACCGAGGTTAAGGAAGAGAATATATTCGCCGGGCGGGCGGTGGATGCGAAGGAAGAAGAGTACCAGACCCTGAAGCTCAATGTACACCGGGCCATTGTAGAGGAAATGACTTCGGAACAGCAGAAGATCCTGGACGGCACGAACCGCAGCCGCCAGGACATTGAGAATGTGATTTCCGGCTACGTGCAGCGGGTGCTGGAGCACAATCCCTTTGTGGTGCCCCGAGGCGAAAGGGCCCGGCTGGTATCGGATATCTGCGATGAAATCCTGGGCTACGGCCCCATCGAGCCATTTCTGAAGGATGACACCATCACCGAAGTCATGGTGAACGGGCCGAAGAAGATTTATGTGGAACGGATGGGGAAACTCCATTTGACGGGGGCCCAGTTCCATGATAATGCCCACCTCATGTCCATTATCGACAAGATCGTCACGCCCATCGGACGTCATGTAGATGAAGCATCTCCTCTGGTGGATGCCCGCCTGCCTGACGGTTCCCGTGTCAATATCGTCATTCCGCCTCTGTCCCTCATCGGGCCATGCGTAACGATCCGTAAGTTCTCCAAGACCCCGTTCTCCGTGGAAAATCTCATTTCCTTCGGCACTCTGTCTGAGGAGATGGCCATATTCCTCCGGGCCTGCGTGAAGGCGAAGCTGAACATCATGGTCAGCGGCGGCACCGGTTCCGGTAAGACCACCAGTTTGAACGTGCTGTCTTCTTTCATTCCCCATGATGAACGTATCGTCACCATCGAAGATGCGGCGGAACTTCGTCTGGAGCAGCCCCATGTGGTGACATTGGAAGCCCGTCCGGCGAACATCGAAGGAAAAGGGGCAGTCACCATCCGGGACCTGGTAAAGAACTCCCTCCGTATGCGTCCTGACCGCATTATTGTAGGCGAAGTCAGAGGGGGCGAGGCCCTGGATATGCTGCAGGCCATGAATACCGGCCACGACGGCTCCCTGACGACGGCCCATGCCAACAGCCCCAGGGACGTGCTGTCCCGTCTGGAGACCATGGTGCTCATGAGTGGCCTGGATCTGCCGGTACGGGCTATCCGCGACCAGATTTCCTCGGCCCTGGATCTTATTATCCATCAGGAACGTATCCAGGACGGTTCCCGCAAAATCACCTATATTACGGAAGTACAGAAAATGGAAGGGGACGTCATCGTCCTGCAGGATCTCTTCCGCTATAAGCAGACCGGATTTGATGAAAACGGCAAGGCTATGGGGCAGTTTGTGCCCACAGGCTTGCAGCCCCAGTTCCTGGCCAAGTTCAAGGCCCACAATGTGGAATTTCCGAAATTCATGCAGCGGGCAGGCGGTGCCTGGGAGGAGGGTGAGTAACCATGCTGGCTCTTTCCATTTCCATCGCCCTGGCCCTCTTCTTCTTCCTTGCGCTGTCGGTGCTGGCGCTGAAACGATTCGGCGAAAAGGAAGTGAAGCGCCGTCTCGATACCTTCCGTGAGGAAACGGAAGAGGAGGAAGAGGAAACAGGGGAAGATGACCTGAAGAAGATTCCTCTCTACCAGCGTACCATCGGACGTATGCTGGCCCATGTGATGGAATTTCTCTCCCACTTTGCCCCCTCCGCCATGCCGAAAATGATGGAACAGCGCATCATGCTGGCAGGTAAACAGGGCATATGGAAGGTGAGAACCGTGGTAGGCCTCTGGTTCTTCTCCATGGTGGCCTGCGGTCTTCTGGGATTTTACTATACAGCAAAGAATCCCATGGACACCATCCAGGGCCTCTGCGTGGTATGGGGCAGCTTCCTCTTCGGCGCCCTGCTGCCCTTCGGCGTCTTCAACCATATCATCAAAAAAAGGCAGGATCTCATCATCCGCCAGCTGCCGGACGTGCTTGACCTCCTCTCCATTTCCGTACAGGCCGGCCTCTCCCTGGACGGCGCCATGCGTAAAGTGGTAGAAAGAATGGAAGGCCCCTTAATCGACGAATTCCGCCGTATGCTCCGGGATACAAGAATGGGCATGACCCGCCGCCGCTCTATGCAGCTCATGGCCAAACGCTGCGACGTGCAGGACGTATACCTCTTCGTCATGTCCGTAGTCCAGTCTGAAAGACTGGGTGCCTCCATGTCCGACACCCTGGTCATCCAGGCCGACAACATGAGGGACCTGCGCCGCCAGAGAGCCAGAACCCAGGCTATGAAGGCCCCGGTGAAAATGGTCTTCCCCCTGGTGTTCTGCATTTTCCCCGCCATCTTCGTAGTGGTGCTCCTGCCATCCCTGATTTCCCTCATGCAGACCATGGGAAAATGAGCGGCTGCGCGGCAGGATTGACGCGCCTTACAGGCGCCGTCCATAATCTTGCCTCCCCCTGTTTGCAGGGGGAGGGGGACCGCGTGAGCGGTGGAAGGGGATGCGCCCGAAGGGCGCGAAGTTTGACACGCCTGTCGGCGTGAGGGTTGTGGTGGGCGCCTCCGGCGCCAGTATAAATGCCGCCTTCCGGCGCCCCCTTTGGTGCCTGCGGCACCACCTTTCCCCCTCTTCGAGGGGGCACTATGGACGCTGAACATTTCTGTCATTTGGTTATTCATAGCAGCGGTGGTGAAAAACCATACAACCGCCCTGACGGGCGCTGGAAATGCACCCCTTCTGTCGCCTTCGGCGACATCTCCCCCGGAGGGGGAGATGTTAGTGGCGTTATGCATAGAGTAACATAAGAAGCAGTGGGCTGAGTGGAGAGCAAAGTGCCCCCTCAGAACCCTCTGAACCTTATGAACCCGGGCCTGTCGGCCCCATCCCCGTGAATTCTTTCACGGTCTTTTTTATAGGAGGTATCATTTTGCAGAAAGAAGTCTGGTCTTTTGAGAACCACCCGGAGATTTCCATTTCCGTGGAGCTGGCAGAGAGCTGGTGGGCCCGGTTTAAGGGGCTTATGCTGCGCGCCCCCCTTTCTCCCGGGGAGGGGCTGTTTCTGAAGTCTACGAACAGTATCCATATGTGCTTCATGCGTTTTGCCATCGACGCGGTGTACTTTGATTCTTCCATGACCATTGTGAAGATCGTTAGCCGTCTCCATCCCTGGATCGGACTGTCCGCCTGCCTGAAGGCGTCGTCGGTGCTGGAGATGAAGGCGGGGGAGGCAGAGCGGCTCGGGCTTGCAATCGGTATGCGGAAAATATAAACTATGAGTAATAGGGGCGTTTCCCTTTTGAAAAAAGGAAACGGTTAAATAATATATGGCAGATAGCAGTGGACGGCACAGGCGGTCCACCGGATTTCATAGAACAGGAGGATGACTCATTGACAGTAAGTGAAAATGATTTCTTCCAATTAATCGAATCTCTGCCCTACGGCGTGTACATCGTGAAGCCGGACAGAACCATTGTGTACTGGAACCGGGAGGCGGAGTGCATTACCGGCTACGGCGCCGAAGAAATGGTGGGCCGGCGCTGCCCGGATACGGAGCTGAACCACATGGACGAGGAGGGCACGCCTCTCTGCAAGACCTACTGTCCCCTTCTGGCCTGTATGGATGAGAAGCGGCCGGAGGCAAAGAAGCTGGTGCTCACCCATAAGAAGGGCTACATGATTGCAGTGCAGGCTCATTTCGTTCCCCTGAAGGATGAAATGGGACGCTTAAAGCTGGTGGCGGAGGTGTTCACGCCCATTCGGCTCATGAACAGGGAAACCCGCATTGTGGAAAATCTCTACTCCATGGCCTATCACGACGCCCTTACCAAGCTGCCGAACCGGATCTTCCTGGAGGCGGTGCTGAAAACCCGTTTCTCCGAGTATCACCGGCTCCACGAGCCCTTTGCGGTGCTCTTCGCAGACATCGACCATTTCCATGAATTCAACGAAGAATACGGCCACCAGGCGGGGGATGAAATCCTGAAAACCTTCGCTGAGACCGTTCTCAGCCATACAAGGAAAACCGATACCATCGGCCGCTGGGGCGGCGAGGAATTCATCGGTATTTATCCCATTAAGAATCAAAAGGACATCCTCCCCATTGCGGCCCGCTTCCAGGAAATCGTATCCCAGGCAGCGGTGAAGAAAGATAAGGGCACTCTCCATATTACCATGTCCGTAGGCATTACGGCGGTGACGGCGGAGGATACGCTGAAGAGTATCATCGACAGGGCCGACCGGTTCATGTTTGAAGCCAAGAGAAGGGGAAGAAATACCATCGTCCATGATGAAATAGACGGGCCCTCCGGGCCCGAAGGTTGACGCACCCTGCGGGTGCGAGGGTTGACAGGCCTGGCGGCCTGAGGGCGCCTTTCCCTGAACTTGCCTCCCCCTGTTTGCAGGGGGAGGGGGGGGACCGCGCGAGCGGTGGAAGGGGTGGCGCCTTTCTCTAGGGAAGCGCTGATTAAATCGTTGTCTGATTTTATTCTTGAATTTTTATGCAATGCAAGGAATGGGGCGACGCGAATAGCGAGCTATTTAAGGAGCCCCATGACGAAGCAGTGCATAAAAATTCTTATAAAAGCAGACTCTATGAATTAATCAGCGCTTCCTTAGCGGCGAAGCCGCTGTCAATTTTAAGAATACTCCGGCCTAAGGGGCCGGTCAAACCTAAGAACCTTCCGCGCCCAAAAGGCGCAGAACCCTCTGAATCCTCTGAACCTTCCGGTCGGCAGACCGGTCAATCTTTTATCCGAGGTTTTGCCATGAAAGAATCTATACAGCTTGATTTTCACTTTGATGATCTTCCCGAAGGGATATGCGTAATCACTGATAACGAGAAGGAGGAAATCCTTTTTGTCAATCAGTCTCTTCTTCGCATGTACAAATGCCGCAGCCGGGAGGAGTTTCTTTCGATTACCGGAGGGACGCTCCGGGGGATGGTGGAGATTTCGGACTACCGGCCCCTTTCGGAGGTAGAGCATTCCGGTGCCCACCCTCTGGGAGATGACCGGTTTTATGTTTCCTTTAACTGTCGTACCAGGGACGGCCATTTCCGGCGGATGGAAGGGGTGCTGTCCCGGTCGGTGCGGCAGGGGATGGGATCGGTATGGGTGCTGAGTGTGGTGCCGTCGAAGACGATTTCTTCTCTGTCTTACCGGGATGCCCTGACCGGTCTTCTGTCTCTTCCGGTATTCCTGAAGAAAGCACTGGGAACGGCGAAGAAGGATGAGGAGGAGGGCATCTTTGGCGCCCATTATCCTATGTATCTCAATCTTACCAATTTCAAATTTTATAATGCCACCCATGGCCGGGAGGCGGGCAATCAGCTGCTGCAGAAGATAGCAGAGGCGTTGAAGCGGTATTTCTCCGGCGATTTGATGTGCCATCAGGAAAGTGACAGTTTCCTTCTTCTTGGCTCCAGGGACCGGGTGCCTGATGGGCTGGAGGCTATGATCCTGGAAATCGAACGGTATATCGATGATCCCAGCATCCGGCTGAAGTCGGGTATCTGCGATTTCGGAAGGAAGATGCCGCCGGTTTCCCTTCTTCGGAATGCCTTCGACCTGGCAAAGATTGCCTGCGATTCTATCAAATCCGATGCGTCCCGGAGCTGGACTTTCTATGAGGACTCCATGGGCAGTATGCTGGAGAACCGGGCCTATGTGCTCCGTCACTTTGACCGGGCCCTTCTTAATGGATACATCAAGATTTATTTCCAGCCGGTGGTACGCACGCTGACAGGAAAGCTCTGTGGCATGGAGGCCCTGGCCCGGTGGGAGGATCCGGACAAGGGACTGCTGACGCCAAACGTTTTCGTCCCGGTGCTGGAAAGTGCCCGCATTATTTATAAACTGGATCGCTACATCCTGGAGGCGGCGGCCCGCTTCCTGGCAGAGCGGAGAGCAAACGGCCTTCCTGTGGTGCCGGTGTCGGTGAACCTGTCCCGCGTGGATTTCGAGGTGTCCAAGCCCCTGGCCATGGTGGAGGAAGTGGTGAAGCGCTACCGTCTGCCCCGTCATCTGATCCGCATTGAAATCACGGAGTCTGCCCTTGTAAAGAGCGAGAAGGTGCTGAAAGAGGCTATTCCTGCCTTCCGGAAGGCGGGCTATGAGTGCTGGCTCGATGATTTCGGCAGCCAGTACTCTTCTTTGAATGTGCTCCATGATTTCTACCTGGATGAGCTGAAAATCGACATGGCTTTCCTGCGCCATTTCAATGAACGGAGCAGGAAAATCATTGCGTCCATCGTGGTCATGGCGAAAACCCTGGGCATCCATACCCTGGCGGAGGGGGCGGAAACGGAAGAGCAGGTGGAATTCCTCAAGAGCGTAGGCTGCGAGAAAATCCAGGGCTTCTACTACAGCCGCCCAAGGCCCTGGGCCGGCGTGGAAGATATGCTCCGCATGAGACATATGGACATGGAAACGCCGGAAGAGGAAATCCTCATGAATAAGCTGGGGCTGGTGAATGTGGTGACGGAAGAACCGGTGGCTCTCTACTTGGGACGGGGAAATGATTTGACCCTCCTTTACCAGAATGAAGCCCATGAGAAGAATATCCTTGGCGCATCCGCCCATACCATAGACGATCTCAATGGCTGCTTTGCGGATCCCCACTATCCCCTTCGGGAGAAATTCTTCTCCTTTGTACAGAGACTGCTCCTGCACCGGGAAAGGCAGTCCATGACCTTTGCAGATAACGGTTCCTATTACCAGGTGACAGGACAGATTATTGCCGGCGATGAATCCTTCTATGTAGGCGAAACGTCGGTATACAGCCTTATGCCGGACAACCGGATGAAAACGGCGGAAGACCTTGACAGCCTTTTGAGAAATACCCTGGCTCTCTGCGATGATATCAGCCTGTACTATCCGAAGACCGGGAAATTGAAGGTACTGGAAACGGTGAATCCCTATGCTAAACCGGGCGAAATCATTTCAGCGGAAAAGGCTTTCCATGATTTCGCAGAACAGAAGGTGTATCCCGAAGACCGGGGCCGTTTCTTCGCCTTTATCCGGCTGGACAATCTGTACCGTCTGGGCAATGAGGCCAATGGATATGCGCCCTGCGGTATGTTCCGGGTAAAGGAAGAGAATGGAAACTACGCCTGGAAGGAGCTGCAAGCCTACATCCTCTACCGCACGGAAGAGAAGAATATCCTGCTGATTTTGAAAGACGCCAGCATTGAAAGAACCTGGGACAGGCAGGCACTGCTGGAAATTTTCGTTCATTCCTTCGGCATAAAAGAAAACCCCCGCCAGGAGACATGGAGAAAGAAGGCGGATGTTTTTAACGTTTTCCGGGAAAAGGCCCACATTAAATGGTTTGTCAAAGACAAAAATCGCCGCTTCGTCACCGCCAGCCGGGCCTTTCTTGACTACTACGACCTTTCCCTTTCTGAAATTCAGGGCCGGACCGACGAAGATATGAAGTGGCATGTGGATAATATTCCCTTCCGGAAAATAGAAGAGGATGTACTGGCCCATGGAATGACCGCCCGCCATGTCATCGGCACCTGCCTGGTGAAAGGACAGCTCAGAACCATAGCAGCCACCAAGTTTCCTGTGTACCGGGGCAATGAAATCATTGGTCTGGCAGGCTATTTTCACGATATGTCCGAAGAAAAGGAACTGGGAAAAGAAGAAAGAGAAATTTCCATGAGAGACCGGGAGACCGGCCTTGCTTCCTATCGCGGCATGATGGCGGCAGCCCTTCGCTATGAGGACAATTTCCGCCAGCGGGGAGAAGGATACATGGCCGTTCTCATGTCCATCCCTGCCCTTACGGACATGGAAAGAGCCTATGGCAGGGCCGTCTACCTTCGCCTCCTCCAGCAGATCGTCCATATCCTCTCCGTCGTCAGTCCTGTCAGCGGCAGCCTTTCCCATATCAGCCAGGCCGCCTTCATCCTCCTGGTGAAGACTACCGACAGGGCGGATATGGAAAGGAGGCTTCAGAAAGCCGCCGATGACATCCATGCAGTGACGGAAGTGGACGGCGTGCCGGTGACCCTCTACATGGACTACGCCCTGGTGGTGAGCGGCGAATCCTCCACCATAGACAGTTTGCTGCAGCTTCTGGGTGCAAGAATGATACGGGCCGAACAGGAGCAGACCATGGAAAACCTTGCTCTGGGAGACCGGATTTCCTTTGATATGAAGAAATTTGATCAATCGGAAGAACAAATCGTCATCAGCGACCCCAACACCTATGAAATCCTCTATGTGAACAAAGCCATGCTGAATAACTGCGGACTGCCTGATGATTATAACTGGCATGGAAAGAAATGCTACGAAGTATGGGGCGACGGCAAAGGGCCCTGCAGTTTCTGCCCCATTCCCCGCCTCAGTAATGACCGCTTTGCATCCTGGGTATTCCATAACCCCAGAAGCGGCATGAATTTCCTCATGAAGGACACCCTGGTAAACTGGAAAGGAAAGGCCGTCCGCTTCAACATGGCCTTCTCCCTGCAGACCTTCCTTGCCCATTACCTTCATGAAAATGAAATCATCTACCGGGAAGTGCAGGCTAACGACATCATTGCCGCCGGCCTGGCGGAAAAGAATCCGGAAAAGGGCATCCAAAAGATGATGGAAAGACTGGCCCCCTTCCTGAAGGCCGAACGAATCATCATCCTGGAAGAATCAGGCGCCGAACTCCGCTGCACCTACGAATGGAAGCGGGAAGACCTTCCTTCCATGAAGGAAGAACTGGCGCATGTGGTTATCGACAACATCCGCCCCTTCTACGACTACCTCTTCAAACGGGAAATCGTTCTTAACAATGACGCGCTCCAGTTCTCCAAAGATCTGGGCATGAAGAAAATCTATGTGAAGGGCATCAAGCGCCTTGTGGCCGGCGCCCTCACCCTGCATGGCAGGAAACTGGGATTCATCGAAATCGTGAACCCCGCCCCCGAACGCTGCGATGGCGGCGGCATGCTCCTCAGCACCCTCACCAAAATCTTCACCATCCTTCTCAGGAACCGGGACATGATGAAAGAAATGTACACCCTGGGCCACACCGACGAACTCACCGGCGCCGGCAACCTTCGGGCCTTCGAAGAATGGGCAAAGGCCATCCCCGACGGTACCAGGGTCTCCTTCTTCTACTGTGACATAGACAACCTGAAGAAAATCAACGACACCGAAGGCCACCACATGGGCAATGAAGCCATCAAAAACACCACCGGCGCCATCGCGTCCCAGGTAGGCCTGAACCATACCTTCCGTCTGGGAGGTGACGAATTCCTGGCGGTGGAAACAGACCTGGATGAAGAAGAAACGGCCCTCCTGGCCGAAGCCATCCGCCAGGGCTTCCGCAAAAGAAAAGTGGCCGTCTCCCTGGGCAGCGCCACCTTCACCGCCCCCTTCCCGCCCATGGAAGAAATACTTACCGTCATCGACGGGAAAATGTATGAGAATAAGAGAGAGAGGGAAGGGTAAAGACCGGCGGTTTGAAACGCCTGGCGGCGCAGGGGTAAGAGTAGAGAGGTCCCATTCTGCCCCTGAATAGGGTGGCAAGGGAACTGGAGTCACTCCAGCGAACTGGATTC
>ULVN01114524.1_pt1 | contig 11776 bp, 10 predicted proteins | sample 1959491 | NCBI WGS metagenome assembly ULVN01 (sample SAMEA4835787, study PRJEB28245) | human gut metagenome | biome: gut microbiome; material: fecal sample | place: Denmark | collected 2008 | reverse complement strand
TGCCATCTTACTTTTTAGGGACATTTACTGAATATCCCTAAATAGAAGTTGGTCAACTCTTACAGAGGATTTACGTTATTTCTGTATTCCATAATATCCAAAATGGAAACAATTGGGTAATTGTATTTTTTAGAAAACTCTTTTATTTCAGGCATTTTAGCCATACTTCCGTCAACATTTGTAAGTTCACAAAGGACAGCATATGGTGAAAGGCCAGCTAATTTCATTAGATCAACACTACCTTCAGTATGTCCATTTCTTTCAAAAACACCATTGGATTTTGCTATTAAAGGGAAAACGTGTCCCGGAGATACCAGATTCTCAGGCTTTGCATTTTCATCAATGGCAGATTTTATAGTAGTAATCCTGTCAGAGGCAGCACTCCTGTGGTAACACCATTTGCTGCTTCTATTGATACTGTAAAATTTGTACCATAATGTGAAGTATTGTTTTCAACCATAAGATTTAGACCGAGAGAAGTGGCTTTCTCTGGAGGTAAACATAGGCAAACAATGCCACTACATTCTCTTATCATCAAAGCCATTTCGGGTATTGTCATTTTTTCTGCTGAAAAAATTAAATCTCCTTCATTTTCTCTGTTCTCATCATCTACTAACAGAATACCTTTACCTTTTTGTAAATTTTCAATAGCAATTTTTACTCTTTCTATTGAGGAAGTAAGAGGGTTTGTGTGTTCTTTATTGCTCATAATCATTTATTTATAAAGTTTAATCTTTAATGCAAAGATAGTTTGTTTATATCAGATTTTATATTACTATATTTGCATTGTGTAACACAATCTTTTCATTTTCTTAATTTATGGAAAACTCTATTTTATATCGAAAAATAATACATGAAGTAGGACAATCTTTCAGCTATAATGGTAATGCCCCATTTACTCAACCTCTGCACTATCATAATGAGTGTGAACTTATATTTATAACTGCTGGAAGCGGTAAAGAATATATAGGAGATGCTGTAAATGATTATAATATAGGAGATCTGACTCTAATAGGCAGCAATACGCCACATTTACATCTATGTAATTCTCAGATGAATAATAAACAGGAGAAAAGTTCTTGTAATATATTACAATTTCCATTATCTGTATTTCCATCGAATATGAATGAAATACAAGAGTTTTATGAAATCTATGTATTATTAAAAGAAAGTGTGCATGGCATAAGGTTTAAGTTGGGTAATGATGTGAAAAAGATCAATAGAATAATGAATAGAATAAATCATGAACGAGGTATCAAAAGGATAATTTATTTATACGAAATATTGGATATATTGTGCAAATGTCAATATAGACAAATAATATCATCGAATGTCCCTATACTAGCTTCAGATAGTACAGAACAAGATCCAGTTGATAAAGTATATTCTTATATAAGGAGTAACTTTAAGAAAACGGTTCAACTTAAATTTATATCTGAGTATGTAGGTCTGAATCCAACTTCACTGTGCCGCTTATTTAAGCAAAAAACAGGGAAGACAATATTTGGCGTATTAAATGAAACCAGAGTAGAGTATGCTTGTAAACTTCTTCTGCATTCTAATCTCACGAATTCGGAGATAGCTTATACAATTGGTTTCAATAATATATCTTATTTTAATAAGGTTTTTAAATCAATAATAAAGCAGACACCAATAGAATATAAGAATAGTATAAAAAAGAATTTGAAAAGCATTGAGTAGCAATAATACATTCAGTACATTTATAAAACTATATATATGACAAAAAGAACTGACTTTATATTAATCATAATTTTATGTCTTATATATTCGTGTCATATGAATGTGTAAATTTATATTCTTGAACTTTATAGATAAAAAAGAATCTATTTTCTTGATAAATGTTGAAAATTATTATAGATATTGGACTCTCAAAAGTTGATAATTGAGGATATATTCTAATGCTTTTTAGATTGCCATTGATCTATTGGATTTATTCTTATGGGGTATTAAAATAGATTAAGATCTGGCTGTTATATGAATTATTTCATCTATATTTGAATTCATAACTCAAACTATGAAGAATATGAAGTGGAGAAACATCATGCTATTATCACTTCTTTGTTTGTCTTGTGCAGGACTTTATGCTCAGGAAAACATGAAAGTAAATAGTATTAAGCAAGAAAAAGACAGTCTGAAAATATTGTCTGAGGGTGCTGTCGTTTCTCCACAATCGGGTGGATATGCTGCCGATTTCAAGGAAAACACACTGAGTAATCCGGTAACTGAGATACCGGACGGACAGAAAATAGAGATTAAATTGCGCAAGCCTTTCTATATACCTCCTTATTATACAAATCCTTCTCCCAGATTTTATGGAGATTATGCGACAGGTGGACAAATCCTTCCTAATTTTTATGGCAGTGGCATGCAGGAAACATTGCCTGGTCTGGGAAGAGTAAATCAGGCCTCGTTCTTTTATCGTTATGACCTGAATGATTATTTTTCTATTCAGGCGGGAGTGGATGCGGTAAAGTATAATTTCCCGAAGAGTGTAGGACAGTCTTTGGGAGTTTCCGGTATCGTAACATACCGTCCTGCTGACAGACTCCATATAAATGTTTTCGGCTCATATTCTCCGGATAACCGTTATGGTTTTAACAGGAGCGCATTCGGAGCTACTGTGGGCTATGATTTTACCGACCGGTTTGGTATGGAGGTAGGAGCACAGAGATATTACGATCCCCAACGGGGATGGCAGACTGTTCCGATTGTTACACCTTACTATAAATTCAATAAATTCGATTTAGGCATCGATGTTGGTGGGATTCTCTATGAAGTATTAAGAAGTGTCATGATTGACAAGCGGGGCGGATCACCGGTTATCATGCCTCCCGGGAGATAAGTTTGCAGGCTGTATGTAAGGTTGGAAATATTCATGTAGAGATAAAAAATGAAAAATATACAGAAAATATTGTGGTTGGGCTTATTGGTATCTGCCGTCGGATGTAATAGCGGAGTCTTTATAGACGATTATTTGCCTGAAGTTCCGGTGGTGCAGTTGTCGGAAACAGATTCTGTTGCCAGAATAAATTTTAAGTCGGATAACTGGGATATCCTGAATATATATGGAGCCTCTGAAAATGTGTGGGGAGTAGTTTGTGACCTTGAGGGAAAACCTGATGGAAGAAACCTGCCTTTGGAGAATGGAGCCAATGCCGTTATAAAGTTGGGTTATGAATATTGCAACTTCAGGGTAGAGAAGAGGAATGGCAGAGAACTTTGTATTTATGCGGGAGAAAACATGAACAGGTCGGCTCTTGACGTTGAAATAATTGTCGGCAATGAATATGAGATGAAATCTATTCCAGTGTCGTTGGCCCAAACCTCAAAATACGAAGTAGACAGTATTGTATATGATTGGAAAAGCTTGTTATATTCTGACAATACGCTGGAACCTGACTATTCGCTGGTAGTGAATAACAGCAAATCCGATCAGCCGACAAGCTGGCACTTCACTCCGTTGGAAACATCTTTTTCGCGTGAAGTTTCTTTTAGAAATAAAGATGGAGTAAATGAAGAGGAACTGTATAAACGCTTTTTGGGAACTCCTTTGCCATTGGTAGTCATACCCGATTTCGTAGATAAACAACCGGTTCTGGGAAGTACAAAGGCAGAGGTCGGAATCAATTCTCAGGAAATTAAAACTTCCATCGAATCCGATCTGGCAGGTAAGGAATATGTCATTCCTCCCGGTGAAAAATGGAAAATTTCAGTCTATTATATGATTGAGCAATATTGGATAGATTATAAGCTGTACATTTCCATTCCTTCTACAGGAAGAAAGCGGACTTTTGAAGGGAAACTTTATAGCAAGGGGCTGTACGACTTTTGTATAATTCCTGAAAAAATAGAATGAGATGAGTGGAAAAACTAGCAGACTTATACTTCTGTGTCTGTTTCTGTGCCTGTCTGTTTGTGCGGTGGCAGGCGAAAAAGACAGTACAGACAGAAAGATGATTCATATGGTAGGAGTTGATTTTCGTCCTGCCTATACATTTCCTACAAACGGATTCTTTAAAGGCGTGAATGCAGCTCAGACTCCGGTCAGAAAGACCTTTTCCGGACATGTGAAGTATGGATTCAAGTTTTCGCCCGACACTTATTGGGGGAAAATATACCCGCATGCCATACAGGGAATCGGAGTGGGATATAATACTTTCTTCAATTCTAAAGAAATAGGAAATCCTCTGGCTGTTTATGCATTCCAGACTTCCCGGATAATGAGTATAACCCCTCGTTTGTCTTTCGACTATGAGTGGAATTTTGGAGCGTCTTTCGGATGGAAGAAATATGATGAGGAAACGAATCCTATGAACAATGTAGTTGGTTCGAAAATAAATGCGTATATCAACTTTGGTCTGCTGCTTAACTGGCAGATTGATGCCCGTACGAATCTGCGGGCAGGAGTAGGTGTGACACATTACTCAAACGGCAATACGGGATATCCCAATTCCGGAGTCAATACGATAGGCGGAAGTATCGGATTGATACGTTATTTCGGCAGTAAGGAGAAACTTGAGTTGCATGACAAGGCTTATACTTCCTGCCGGAACAGGAAAACGTTTGATCCGTATATAAGTTATGACCTTATTGTGTACGGTGCGCTAAAGAAAAAGGGAGTATTCCCTACAGAAAGTTCTGCGGTGCTTGTTCCCGGTTCTTTTGCTGTTGGCGGATTGAATTTTAATCCGATGTATAATTTCAGTCATTACTTTCGTGCCGGTCTGTCGCTGGATGCGCAGTACGATGAGAGTGCTAACATAGCCGATCACATTGCCAATACGATAAGTGGTCCTGATGCAGAGAATATTCGCTTTCATCGTCCTCCTTTCAAAGAACAGTTTGCAGTGGGTGTTTCCCTCCGTGCTGAGATTGTAATGCCTGTCTTTTCCATTAATTTAGGTGTAGGGCGGAACGTCGTCTGCAAAGGAGCAGATACGGATTCGTTTTATCAGGTAGTAGCCTTGAAAACGGATATTACCAAAAATCTGTTTCTGCACGTAGGATACCAACTTTATAAATTTAAAGATCCTAATAACCTGATGCTGGGACTGGGGTTCAGATTTAATGCGAAAAGATAATCGACTTAGATATAATTGCTACTGATTTAAATCTCTATTATACTATGAAAAAACTGTTTTTGCCGATAGGTGCTTTGGCTTTGTATTCATCGGCTGTTGCACAGCAGCAGTCCGATCGTCCGAATGTACTGCTTATTTATGCTGACGATATAGGTTATGGTGACTTGAGCTGTAACGGTACTTCAGCAGTGCGTACACCCAATGTTGAAAAACTGGCCTCTGAGGGAATCCGTTTTACAAATGCCCATTGTGCTGCGGCTACAAGTACTCCTTCGCGCTATGCCATGCTTACGGGAGAATATGCCTGGCGTAGAAAGGGAACCGGAATTGCAGCCGGCAATGCTGCCATGATCATTACTCCCGACCGTTATACCATGGCCGACATGTTTAAGGAAGCCGGCTACCAGACTGGAGTGGTAGGAAAATGGCATCTCGGGCTGGGAAATGAAGCAGGAAAGCAAGATTGGAATGGAGTGGTAAAACCTAATCCGGCTGATATCGGTTTTGATTATTCTTATATTATGGCTGCTACGGCAGACCGTACTCCTTGTATCTTTATGGAAAATGGTAGAGGAGTAGGGCTCGATCCTGATGATCCTGTATATGTAAGCTATACCGAGAATTTCCCCGGTGAACCTACAGGAAAAGATAATCCGGAGCTTTTGCGTATGCATCCGTCACACGGACACGATCAGTCTATCGTGAATGGTATTTCTCGTATCGGATACATGAAAGGTGGTAAGAGTGCTTTATGGCGAGATGAAGACATAGCTGATAGCATAACAACTCATGCTATCCGGTTTATAGAAAACAGCAAGAGGTTGGGAGAACCTTTCTTCCTCTATCTGGCAACCAATGATATTCATGTACCTCGTGTACCTCATGAACGTTTTGCCGGAAAGAGTGGATTAGGACCTCGTGGAGATGCTTTGTTGTCTTTCGACTGGACTGTAGGACAGGTGATGGAAACATTGAAAAAACTGAATCTGGATGATAATACTATTGTAATTCTGTCCAGTGACAACGGTGCTGTTATTGATGACGGATATAAAGATCAGGCAGTAGAGCTGCTGGGAAATCATAAGGCTACCGGGGTATACAGAGGTGGTAAGTATAGCAGTTATGAGGGAGGTACAAGAGTACCTTGCGTTATTCGCTGGAAGGGAAAGATTCCTGCTGGAGTATCAGACAATCTGGTAAGTCAGATCGACTGGTTTGCATCGTTTGCTTCGATGTGTGGAGTAAATTTACCGGAAGGTAGTGCGCCCGATAGTGAAAATCATCTGGATTCATGGCTTAAGGCTGATGTGAAAGGCCGCTCTTGGGCTGTGGAACAGAACTTGCATAACAATTTATCGATAACGGATGGTGTGTGGAAGTATATTCCTGCGGCAAACGGTCCTGCTGTCAATAAGCAGACCAATACTGAATTGGGGAATAACCCAAAGGCTGATCAGCTATATAATTTGTTATCCGATCCGGGAGAACATTCTAATGTAGCAGAAGAAAATAAGGAGCTTGTTCAGAAAATGCGTGATGAGCTTATACGCATTGTAGAAAGCGGGTTGCATATTCAGCCGGGGTATTTCATTTCTAAATAAGTAAGTTCTCTTGTTTCCTACATTCCAGGTGAGGAGAGGAATAAGGATGCATTAAGAAGACTCCCGAAAGGTTACTGGTTTGGAGTAACTTTTCGGGAGTTTATGATTATGGAGGAAATATACTTTGTTTCTTGAAAATAGATTTGTCGGTCGTTGTGTCAGGCAAAGTAAAAACTTAGAAAACGTCTGTTATCAATGTTGTACAAAGTGAATATTTTGTATAAGAATATGGTTCTTATAATTGGATTCATGCTTTTTCAGACTTATTTCTCGGACGTTTTTTGTAAGTGCGCTTTTTCCCTTTATCTTTTCCGGAAGGATTTTTCTTGCGTGCTTCCCGTGGTGCATATTCCGGAGCTTCTCCCAGTTCGTAAGGAACAGGAATCTTATAGATATCTTTTTCCAGGAAGTTCTCTATCTGCTTGAATTTGGACTGTTCTGTTTCACTGACAAAAGTAATGGCGCATCCGTCGTTATTGGCGCGTGCTGTACGTCCGATGCGGTGTACATAATCTTCGCTATCATTAGGAACATCGTAATTAATAACCAGTCGGATATCATCTATATCGATACCGCGCGCTACAATGTCGGTTGCTACCAGCATGCTGATACGTCCGTTGCGGAATTCATGCATAATGGCGTCTCGCTGATTCTGTTCCAGATCGGAATGCATTTCTCCTACGTTCAGATTCATGCGCTTCAGTGACTTGGCAACTTCCTTAACTTTCAGCTTGGAGGAAGCAAATATAATTATGCGCTCTGGCTTTTGCTGGCTGAAAAGACTTTCTATTATACCCAGCTTTTGGGCTTCATAGCAGATATAGGCTGCCTGAATAATTTTTTCTGCTGGTTTTGATACGGCCAGCTTGACTTCTACTGGATTTTGCAGGATGGTTTTGGCCAGTTGCTGTATTTTAGCCGGCATGGTAGCCGAGAACATGATGGTCTGCCGTTTCTTGGGCAGATATTTTACTATCTGCATAATATCATCGGCAAATCCCATATCGAGCATACGGTCGGCTTCGTCGAGTATGAAGAACGAAACTTTCGACAGGTCTACATAGCCTAAACTCAGGTGACTGATCAGGCGGCCTGGTGTAGCGATCACTACGTCTGCTCCAAGTGTGAGCCCTTTTTTCTCCTGCTCGAAGCGGATTCCATCGTTTCCACCATAGATAGCAACACTCGATACAGGCATGAAGTAGGAGAAGCCTTCCATCTGCTGGTCTATTTGCTGCGCCAGCTCACGGGTGGGTGACATGATTATGCAGTTGATTGCATCGGCAGGATATCCTCCTTTACTCAGTTCATTTATAACCGGCAACAGATAGGCTGCCGTTTTTCCTGTTCCGGTTTGTGCTACACCTATAAGGTCTTTTCCTTCCAGGATAACCGGAATGGTGTGTTCCTGAACGGGAGTGCACTCCCGAAAATTCATGGCATCGAGTGCTTGTAGTACACTGTCTTCTAAGTTCAGTTCTGAAAACTTCATATATATTGTTTCTTCAAAAAATCAACTGTTACCTCGTTCGTCGAGATATGAATCCTTAAATCCTAAAAAGTATAATACTCCGTCCAGTCCGATGGTATTTATCGACTGTTTGGCATTGGCTTTTACCTTGGGTTTGGCATGAAAGGCAATGCCAAGTCCGGCTACAGAGAGCATAGGAAGATCGTTCGCTCCATCTCCCACGGCAATGGTCTGTGCGATATCTACATTTTCTACTTGTGCGATGAGTTGCAGTAATTCGGCCTTGCGCTTTCCGTCTACGATATCACCAACATAACGTCCGGTGAGTTTGCCGTCTACTATTTCCAGGTTGTTGGCATATACATAGTCGATGCCGAAACGTTCTTTCAGGTAGTTGCCGAAATAAGTGAATCCTCCCGATAGGATAGCTATCTTGTAGCCGTAACGTTTCAGTACATACATCAGTCGCTCTACTCCTTCAGTGATAGGCAGATTCTCGGCAATGTCTTTCATTACACTTTCGTCCAGTCCTTTCAGCAAAGCTACGCGCTCTTTGAAGCTTTCGCGGAAGTCTATTTCTCCACGCATAGCACGTTCGGTGATTTCCTGTACCTGTTCACCCACACCGGCACGTTTCGCCAGTTCGTCTATTACTTCTGTTTCGATAAGCGTGGAATCCATATCAAAGCAAATCAGTCTTCGCATACGGCGGTACATAGTATCTTTCTGGAAAGAAAAGTCCATTTCGAGCGTACTGCTTAAACGCATCAGTTCTCCCTGAAGCTCGTCAATGTTACGGGGAGTTCCACGTACGGAGAATTCAATACATGCACGTACACGGGCTTTTTGTTCGTCCAAAGGAACACGACCTGTCAGACGACGGATGGCATCGATGTTCAATCCCTGGTTCGCCAGAATTTTGGTTGCCCCTGCTATTTGTTGGGCAGTCAGTTTTCTTCCCAACAAGGTGAGAATATATCTGTTTTTACCCTGCATACTTACCCATTCTTCGTATTCTTCGCGTGAAATAGGGTAAAACCGGATGTTTATTCCCAATTCGGAAGCCTTGAATAACAGGTTTTTCATGATATTACCCGAATCTTGTTCGCTGCATTTAAAAAGAATACCCAGCGAAAGAGTGCTGTGAATGTCTGCCTGACCGATATCCATTATGTCTACATCATATCCTGAAAGGATATCTGTTATGGAGGCAGTAAGCCCCGGACGGTCCAGACCGCTGATACGTATTAATACGAGTTCGGTATTTGTCTTATCCATGTATATAATGCTGATATTAGTTGCAAATATACTGTTTTCTCATAAACTTGCATAGATATTTGTGAAGATTCTGGACAACCTGAAATATGAAAATATGTTGCAAAACATAAAATATAGCATTTTTATTAGGTCATAAAATAAAAAGTGCTTATCTTTGCGGCAGATTTCTCAAAAATATGATATGAATCTTCGTTAGTAAGATGCATTTCATCAAGCAATGTTCCGGGTAGAAATCACTGTGAAAGGGCAGTCCCGGATAGTATTAACTAAAATCAAATTACATGATTAAAAGTGTAAAATGGTTTTTTGTTGTATTAGTTATTGGTTCCCTAATCTCTCTTGGCTTTAGTAAAGAGAGTATCCCTGCAGAGAAACTGAAGTTGGGTGATGCAGCCCCTCAGTTGATGCTTTGCGATTCAGTGCAGCTGCTCGACCTGCACGATGCCCGTGAGGGTTATACGTTGTTGAGCTTCTGGGCAAGTTACGATGCGGCGTCCAGAGAAAAAAATGCCGCATTGGCGCATCTGGCAGATAAACATAGCCAGATAAAGATGATTTCTGTTTCTTTCGACCGTTATGTTTCGGTTTTCAACGCAACGGTAAAGCAAGACGGACTTTTGAAGAACGACTGCTATGTGGAAACAGATGGTTCCGATTCGGAAATATTCCGGGCATACGACCTGGAGCGCGGTTTTAAGAATTATCTGATAGATAGCCGCGGAATTATTGTGGCAAAAAACGTAACCGCAACCGAATTGGCTTCTTACCTAAATTAATGATAAGGTGGGAAGGTGGAGTAGATGAATTTTGAATACAACAAAAAGCAAAAAGTTGTCCTGATTTCAGATTTTTCTGAAGCGGGCAACTTATTTTTTTGTACATATTTTCAGAAAACATCGAGAATTATTGTATAAAAGATGCTGATGTTTTTCCCCTTATTACGTGTTGTTTTTTTATAGCCTTTTTGCCCTTTACGTATGGATCGTTTTTATCTGCCTTAGCAAACATCTTTTCAATGAGATGTAAAGGCAGCGTAGATGACGTAAGGGCTAAAAGGTACAACGTTTCTTTATTTTGGAGCTTTGCGGTACAAATAAATGGCAATAAACAGATACAGTATGTTTGGAATCCATACAGCAATGGCAGGCATCATGTTTCCGTTTATGGCAAAGGTAGATGAAATGGTCTGGAACAGAATATACGAGAAACTGAGTCCCAGTCCGATACCTAAGTGCAAGCCCATTCCTCCTTTTACTTTTCGTGAAGACAGTGACAAGCCGATGGAAGTCAGAATAAATGCAGCAAACGACATAGCTATACGTCGGTGGTATTCTACCTCAAACTCCTTGATATTGGCAAAACCTCGCTGTTTCTGTTTACTGATGTATTCTTTAAGCTGAGGGCTGGTCATTGTTTCCTGCTGTCCGCGTGTGATAAGAAAATCCTGAGGTTCCATGTTTATGATAGAATCCAGGCGGTCGCCTCGCGTAATATATTCACGCATGCCTCTCATTTCACGTATCATGTAATCTCTGATAATCCAGCGGTGATACATAGTGGTGTCGTATGTAGCACGGCGTGCAGTAAGGTGTGATACCAGCTTATGGTCTTCAAACTTGTCAAGAGAGAAGTGGTAGCCGCTTTTACTGTAAGCATCGTATCGCTCCATGTAGGCAACTACTCCGCTGTCTACTTCAAGTTGAATGTTTCGTGCATAGTCGGCCGATTTCTTCTTCTTGTAGCGTTCTTCGAATTTCAAACGGGTGACGCTTCCGGTAGGAATGACTTCCGTACCTAATACGAATGTTACAGCAGAAATGATTCCTGCCGAAATCATATAAGGGACCATAAGGCGCTTGAAACTCATTCCGGTAGAAAACATGGCAATGATTTCAGAGTTTTCCGCCAGTTTGGATGTGAAGAAGATAACCGCAATGAAGACGAACAACGGACTGAACAAGTTTGTATAATAAGGTATGAAGTTCAGGTAGTAGTCGAATACAATAGCCTTCAGCGGTGCCTTGTTATTGATGAAGTGGTCGATATTTTCGTTTACATCGAAAACTACGGCAATAGAAATAATCAAAGCAATGGCGAAAAAGTACGTTCCCAAAAACTTGACAATAATATAACGGTCAAGTCGTTTCAGCCATTTCTTCTTAAACAGTTCTTTCAGTTGGAATTTGCTTATCTGTTTCATTACCATGATTCTTTTTATAATCGTGTAGAAATGCGTTTCACCATAGCAGGCTTCCAGGTAGAGAAGTCGCCGGCGATGATGTGTTTGCGCGCTTCGCCTACCAGCCACAGGTAGAAAGCCAGAT
>ULVN01109002.1_pt1 | contig 11787 bp, 8 predicted proteins | sample 1959491 | NCBI WGS metagenome assembly ULVN01 (sample SAMEA4835787, study PRJEB28245) | human gut metagenome | biome: gut microbiome; material: fecal sample | place: Denmark | collected 2008 | reverse complement strand
CTATGACTGACTGTGCAGAATATCCGGAATCCACTGTATTATATCCATCTGTGAAAGCGATCACACACTTTGCTCCATCCTGATATATTACATGCTGAACACCCTGGTACATACCCTCATAGAGATCTGTCATTCCCTCAGGAAACATGCTTGATATTCCATTTTTCAGGAATTGAGAATCATTTGTAAATGTACACATCTGTCTGGATATATCATCAATAGCAAGAAGCTCCGCACGGTCTCCTGCATCATACTGAAGATTTCCGACAAAATCATTGAGAACACTCTTGATCTTGTCCATATCGTCGTACGATATACTCGAGCTCTTGTCTGCTATGAGCGAGATGTTCAGCGCTGCATTCTTGTCAAGCATCTCTGACTCTGTGACTTCCTTATAAATATACTTACCATTTGAAATCTTCTCTTTAATGTAAAAGTTCTCTGATGACAATCCTTGTATTACACTATCCGCATTCTCCACTGTGACATAAAGTGTGACCTCAGGATAATTTGACGCATCACAGGATTCTATGGTCACATTCGCCGTCTGAAGCTGTGGCTCATTGTATGTAAGCTGTGCGCCTTTTCCCGCCTTAATCTCTTTTCCGTCCACAGTCACCTGGATATTTCTGGCCTTGCCACCGGCGGAAATATTGTTGGCTACGTACGTGATCACCTTCTTGCCGTTGTCGTCTCGGATGTCCTTGATCTCAACATCCTCTCCGTCCTCCTTGATGGTAGTCTTCTTCGCATCCACATCTCCGTGTCCGCTGAGAGTCACCTCCACCAGAGGGAAACTACTGTCGGTTATGGATGAGACATTGAGGGCTTCATACTTCGCGCCACCGCCGCTCAGATCATCCCCGCTTTTTTCAGTGGTAGCAGCATCTGCCGACTGTGTGGTCGAAGCATCAGTAGAGCTTTCTGATGAGGCAACCTGTGTCCCACTTCCATCCGTACCCTTTCCGTTCTTTGTGAGGAAATATATACACACGCCTATACCACATACAAGCAGAAACATGACTATAGACATAGCTATCATAAATCCGGTCTTGCTGCCTGGCTTTTTATCACCTTTCTGCGGTGGCATATTCTCAGGCGTCACCCCCTGTATATTAGACTGACCACCACCCACAGGGCCATTCACAGGACGTGGCGGCCCCGGCTGCTTATATGTCATCTCAGAGCCTCTCTGCGTCGGAACATCCTGCTGGGCTCCGGTCTGGTACGGCATTCCTGGGCCTATCTGCGTCGGAGCACCCTGCTGAGCTCCGGTCTGGTACGGCATTCCAGGTCCCCTCTGTGTTGGAACATCCTGCTGGTCTCCCATCTGGTACGGCATTCCAGGACCTCCCTGCACCGGAGCACCCTGCTGGCCTCCCATCTGGTATGGCATCCCAGAACCTCCCTGCGCCGGGATACCCTGCTGGCCCCCAATCTGGTACGGCATTCCAGGCCCCCCCTGCGCCGGAGCACCCTGCTGGCCTCCCATCTGGTATGGCATCCCCGGGCCTCCCTGGGCCGGGCCATTCGGATTCATTATATTGCCACACACGTTACATCTTGTGGCGTTATCTGGCAATATATTGCCACATACATTACAAATCATACCCTCATCCTCCTCAAAACCAAGCGTTATTTCTTTAATAATTCTATCACACAGTGATATCTGAGGCTAGCATTTTATAACACAAATCGACATCTGCCATGTGTAAGTACGTATTTTTATACAAGCAAAAATCCCCCGGAAGAAAATGAGATCTATATCTCACCGTCTCCCGGGGAATGAAAAATTCAATGAATGAAAACTTCCACTCTTTTTTCGTATTTCCTTAATCAAATATTCGTTTATTTTCTATGCAGTTATCTATGGAATATACTGTTTATCTGCAACTCTGGTATACAAAGTTCTCATAGATCTTCCAGACTTTGATACAACAACCATCTTTATGCCATATTTACCGCAGCCCTCTACAACCAGATATTCTCCGGCATCATATATCTTACTTACGTAGAATGAAAAAGTCTTAACAACCTTGCTTGTGCCATTGCTCTTTCTGACAAGGCCACAGTTCTGCCCGTTCTGTGTGTAGGTGTAACCATATGCGTTGTTGCACACATTCTCATACTTTTCTATATCATCATATGGATTCTTCCACCAATTGACACTGCTGGCAGATGGTATATACAACTTCTTGACATAGCCATCGTTATAAATACGGAACATATCCTCAGTAGGTCCGCTGCTGCCATAGCTTCTTTCTATTCCCATCAGCATATTGTTTACCACACAGAGCTCGTACGAACCGTAGCAAAGGATAGTCTTGTCTGTTCCGTCCAGTCTCATTCTGTACACACCCTTGTCAGTTCCATACTGATTGTTGTAACTGTAATAAGTGTAGTAGATATAGTTGCCAATGATCTTCGCACCGGAGCCCTTGCCAAGGCACTTTTTTGTACGTCCATCTTTGGACACTCTGTATATATAATCCGTAGATGAATTGGCACTGACATGTGCTGTTATATATAGATAACCGCCCCTGATATCATCCAGGCTCATGCATCTGAGATTCGTAAGCTTTACTTTCCTGCCAGTTGCCGGATTGTATGAGTACAGCCAGTTGGTATAGTTCCAGTTGTTGTCATACTTCTCTCGTATATAGATTCTCTTGCCATCTGAAAGCATCTCACTGCTTTTGCGGATATGTATCCTTCCGGATACAACAACCTTGCATCTGTAACTTCTGCCATTGCCAAGTCTTGCTATCACATAGGCCGTACCGCGCTTTATTCCGGTCACGCATCCATATGCATCGACTGCAGCAACTGATTTGTTGGAACTGCTCCATCTGACGGTTTGGCTTGTGCCATTTACATACAGATTCTGTCTCTGTCCTCTGTCAAGTCTGCAGCTGCTGTAATTCAGCTTCACCGTGGCAGCCTCTGCACACACCATACCAGATTTCCCATCCTGTCCGTCAAATACCTGCGGTGCAAACACTGATCCGGAAACTGCCATAGTTACTGCAAGAAATGTACAGACAATTCTCTTTGCAAGTCTTGATCTAATGTGTCTTTTTACCATAGTATGACCATCCCTTCTTCTTAAACGTTGATATTATATTAATTTATTGTGTAACCCTGTCCCTTCCAGAAGCTTGCAGGATTCTGGTTATCCAGCTTATAATCATTGACTGACTTTGCGGCGTAACCAACACGGCCATTTCGCACCTCCACATGAGTGTGAGCGCCACTTGACCTGGTTATTCCACGCCAGGATTCAACACCTATTCTCTGACCTCTTCTCACTGTCTGTCCAGCCTTCAATCCTGATGCAGGAGCACTGTGCAGGTATACAACAGTCTTTTTTGCCGCCTTATTGTAAATGGCTATGGTTGAAAGTCCATGTCCACCACACTTACCATATACAACCCTGACTACAACTCCATCTGTGAGTGCATAGATTGGCGCACCTATCTTGTAGTGAATATCTATTCCTTCATGTTTTCCAGAAGTGGTCTTATATCCATTAAAGCCACATGTTACACGCGCTGCACTGTTCCTGTATAATCCATAGCTAAGCTTTGTGTTCTTAACCTTTTTATTCTTGAAATTTGTAGATGACAAAATCCACTGCTGTGACTTGCCACCATGATATCTCCACGTATGGACATTCTTGCCATCAAGCGCCTTTCCACCGGATATATCAATCACACACCCAAGCTTATTTTGTATAATAACCGTTCCTGCTGATGTCTTATAGAAGCAAAATAACTGAGAATCAGTTCCATTATACTCCCACAACTGTATGTTTGTTCCCTTACTCTTTTTACCATCCTTGACATCCAGCACCTTACCACACTCAGCTTCTATCTTATACCAGTATGATGTAGCCTTTGTTATCCTGAATTTCTGATTATTTGCACTGGTACTCTTGTAAACAGCAATATTTGTTCCATTTGCTGTTTTTGCCCCGTACAAATCAAGTACATAATTGCTGTCATATGCAGACTTTAAAGTATACACTCCTTCATTTACCCATGAAAGCTGTCCCTCTGGTGTGACAACGTCAAAAGATTCATTTGACAAAATCCACTGCTGTGACTTTCCGCCATGCATTGTCCATGTATGAATGTTCTTGCCATCTTTAGCCTTTCCACCCGCAATGTCCAGAACATATCCTAATTTATTCTCAATAATGTAAGTTCCTGAACTGGTTTTGCAAAAACGGAACAACTGTGAATCAGTTCCGTTGTATTCCCACTGCTGAACATTTACACCATTTCCAGCCTGTCCGCCTTTGACGTCCAGAACACTTCTTGATGCGGTCTCAATCTTGTACCAATACCCGCTTACATTGACAATTCTGAATTTCTGATTGTCGGCACCTGTTTTTTTGTAAACCGCAATATTTGTTCCATTCCATATATTGCCGCCATATACATCAAGCACATAGTTACTGTCGTACATCGAACTAAATGTATATACGCCCTCTGTTATTTTTACATACGATCGGCTTCCCTGCACATTACTATTTATGCTGACCTGCACTCCAGTTGCGGTAAAATCAGAACCGGCACGGGCAGGAAGTGCCGGAACAAATACCCCCACAAGCGTCATAACCATAATTATAGCTATAATCCGTGTGAGCCTCCTGGTTTGTCTGTTAGAAATTTTTTTCATACACAACACCCTCCTCTATATTTGTAATAGTACAGATATCTGCAAAATACTCTCTGTGCTTCAAGCAAATTTGAGTTCTGCAGATACCTGTTATGATGTTTTCCATTTTAATATAAGAGGATTTACAATTGAATAACTTCTGCATAACTTGGTTCTGGTCGTGCATAACTTTCCTACTGACTCTCCACCCACTCGACAGCCTAAGCTGCCATGCTGTCAGAGGCTCCCTCCCATTCAAAGCAGACTTTTGCAGACATGTCACACCCTGTCAGCCCAATAGTTCATGTATCTGGTTCTGAAGTTCTTCTCAAATGAAATCCCGATCGGCAGTTCTCTGCCTCCCTCCATCTGGACAAGGTCCTTCTTCACCACATTTACATAATCAAGGTTGACCACATAAGCCTCATGGCAGCGCACGAACAGACCGTTGGTCTGTGACAGAAATTTCTTCAGTGAACTGTAGAAACTGTAGTCCGACTTCTCTGTATGTATGGTCAGCTTGCGCTGGGACCTCTCGACAAATACTATGTCGTGCTGAGGTATGAGCACACGGCTGCCATCGCAGACTATCTCCATAACTGCTGCATCCTTGTTCTTCTCTATTATATTTACGGCTTTGTTCACCGCACGTGGAAGCATAAGATCCATATTGGACTTGAGAACAAAATAGCAATGCTTTGTCTCATAGACATCAGGAGCGAACTCCAGAATATTTGTAAGATAAATGATCTGGCTGAACGGCAGCAGTTCATTGATGGCAGCACTCAGGTTTATTCCATTGTAAGGAACAGCATCAAACTCTATATCCATAACTGCTATATCACACAAAAGTGTTCTGCGCTCAATCTCACCCCTAAGATCATCCGGCAAAAATATGGTTATATCAGACTCATCCGCCAACTTATTGCTGACAAGAACCTCTTTTGTTTTCTCCGCCTCTTTAATCGAATCATCACAAATTATTATTTTCATTATCTAGACCTCTCAATTAAGTATACCTGTCTATGTTACCAAAATAGGTCGTTATTTTTAAGAATTATTGCATAACTTTAGTATAATCATGCACAACTTTTCGACATAATGCAACGCAAAAAACCTATAATAATTTAAGCAGCCTCAACCTAATTAATTACTTCGTGGAGCGCCATCCGGTTTATGACAAATCCCCCGGATACTTCAGGTTCACGAACACCTTTTACCTGCAAACGCTCCACGAATCACGTACTTTATATACAATCTCCCACTCATTATCTGGCAGTCATGACATATCAGAAAATTCTGCCATCAAAACCATATTTTTATTATATTTGTTTCAATATCGCTTTCAATGTGTGACAAATATAGTGACAACTTTTATGGAACTTTGTTATAATAAACCATCAGTAAAAGGCTTTTAAACAGGAGGTATGACATGGAACAGATTCAGGATTTGATCAAAAGACATATTGATGCAAATGGATATACCATATATTCACTCGCATCAATATGCGGCATAAACAGAACCACTCTTCAGAAGGTTCTGGCCGGGCAGAGAAAACTCACTACACAGATGTACGAAAAACTCATCCCTTTCTTCTCCCTGTCCCCATCTGAAAAAGCTGAATTTGATAAATATTTTCTCATAGACCAGATAGGTCAGGACCGCTACCAGACCCATATGCAGATAAGAAACATACTTGAAACTCCTGCTGATCTCCTTGGTCAGAGCTCTGCTATTCAGGCAGATTCATTCATAACCGACGTATCGGAGATACCTGATTATGCTTTTATCCACGATCAATTCCAGATAACCAGTTTCATATATTCCATAGTCCGATATGCGGTAAAGAATTTTGGAGATCCATACCTATACATCTTTGCCGACATGAGCAAATCCTATATTTCAAATCTGCTCAAACTATTCTACAACGAGGAATTCAGCAGCCTGACTACGACACAGCTCATAGAATTCTGCAAAGTCAGGGATCTGCACGGCAACTACGACAACATGCACAATCTGCAGTGTATCGCCAATCTGCTGCCGTTTTTTTCTGCCTGCACAGGGAATTTTTCTGTCCGCTATTACTATGCAGCGCACAATGACTTTCAGATGGAAGTGATTGCATTTCCAAATTACATCATAACCAACACCCACGTGATATTTCTCTCACCTGATTTCAGGGAGGCGTTCTTTGTGGCAAATGAAGAATTCCATCAACACTATCTGGACGTGTACAATTCCGCACTGTCCAGATCCCACACTCTGACAAACGGCAAACAATCCCCATCAGAGCTGCTAGACCAGATCATGGACTCGTCACCAGCCACCTATCCAGAACACAATATGTGCATAAATGTACAGCCGACATTTGAAAAATTCTTCACCCCTTCTATGCTTGACAAGTATATGTATGATACTCCTTACCGTGATATTTTGAAGACCAAACTCTTAGCAAGGATAAAACAGCTCGAGTCTGAAAATCACACTGTCCTGTTCACATATGAGGGACTGGAATTGTTCTCCAGATATGGCAAAGTTATGAGTTTCCCCGATAATCTCGCTGCGAGAACAGACGTTGCAGACCGGATAACCATATTAAACCGCATCATAGAATCCAACACCAACGCAGAAGACTATACATTTCTTCTTATCGACAGGAATAAACTCCGCACATCACTGAACCTGACCATATCATTTGCACCGCCCATGACAACATATATCATGCTCACCAGGAATGACGGCAATACGATATGTATTCCGCTGTGCGAATACTCCATCTGCAGTTCAATCATGGATTTCGTTCAGATGCTTCCTCAGTATGACATGATCTTGTCTGTGGAAGATACAAACCGTATATTGCAAAACCATATAGACGAACTGAGCCAGCAGCTGTGACATCTACACAGCCGCCAGCCCGGTATCTTCTATCTCTTTACTGTTATCATTCTGGCTCGGAATAAACAATCTTATCTGATCTTCTTCGTCCTCACGGATCGTCTGGACCACACCGTAATGCATGCTGACTATATCCCTGACAAACTCTATATTTCTTCCTGAAAACCTTTTCTTCTCTACGCCATGATACGCAAGCACGATTATCATCATACCTCTTCTCATTCGCCAATCCAGCATGATCCAGGCATCAGACCTGTGTCCACCTGTCACCCTGGCAAATACGCCCTCCATGAGATACTCCACGATGGCTGCCGCATCCTGCATAGATATCGGAAGCCGTTCAAATGGTTCCAGCACCGCAGAAAAACTGATCCCTGCCGACTTCGCCTTCTTACTGTATTCATACATCAGTGAATCCACCGCAAGACATCCGCTTAGAGAGAACTCATATCTGTCCCTGGCGGCAGTTCCCATATTGCTGACATAGTCAGCATATATCTTTTCTCTGTCATATGTATTGCGAAAACGGCTGGTTCTGCCATACAGTACCTTCAGCTCGTCATTTGTCCGTGCCAGATCCCTGTAATGACTGTAGTTGTCATCTGCAAGTTTCTCTATGAGTGCCCTCCTGCTTCTGATACGGCGTTTTTCCGCTCTGTTATATACATAGGCTATCACGTTGAAGATCAGAAGCCAGATAATCGTGAATATGGTCCAGAAACCAAGTATGAATATAACTCCTCCATCATATGCCGCTCTATTCCAATCAGTTATCCCTCGGCCGAGAGGGTTCATAAGTACGACAGCCGTAATAAGGATAAATGTCATAACTCTGTACACATTTGCTCCGGAAAGTATCTCTGGCTTCATGATCTTTCTAACCAGAAGTGCAAACAAAAAGCTTACACTTATATTCACTACCATGAGCAGAATGTACTGCACGGGGTCCATATATCCTTCTCTCAAAATCATCACAGTATAGATTGTTCCCCACGCCGGAACAATCACAGTCAAAACCGCTATCACGATATTTACACTCTGTGTTGTGACATACCATACGATATAATTCTTCCATATTATACCTTTTCCGTATAGGCAAAACAGCATAAAGTGTGTAATCAGTTCAAACGCAGTCGCAACAAACTTGCCCGTCACTCCGGCTCTCTGAATCAGAATAACGCATAGTTCGAGCAGAAATGTAGCTGGCAGGAAGCTAAGGCGCACCAGTATTCCATTTTTCTTAAACGGCACAGCAAACGATGAGCCCCATGTCAGCAGCGACGCTATGGCCACAAGTCCAAGCTCAGCGGAATTCATACCGGGCACCTCCCTTATATTGATCACCAGCCTTAAAAACAGTCTTCAGCGATGGCTGGTGCCTGATGATCATCTTCTACAGCTGGAATACCACCACCAGAAGCATCTTGAACTGTTCTTTTCCATATACAGAGTGTGGATGCTTTGCCGGCATAACGATTGACTCGCCCTCATGCAGCTCATATTTCACGCCGTCGATAGTAACCTCGCCCACTCCATCAAGACATGTGACAAATGCATCTCCGCCAGACTCATGTGTGCTGATCTCCTCGTCCTTGTCAAATGCGAACAGTGTGATGCTCATGCATACGTTCTGTGCCAGAGTCTTGCTTACCACCTGTCCCGGCTGATAATCCACCTGATCCTTGAGTTTTAATACCTCTACCTGATTGATGTTCTTCATAATTCCCATGATGTGTTTTCCTTTTTTGTTCTTTGATAATTTATAGATTGCACTCTCGCTACTAAATGCCTGCTGCTTTGAATTTGCATTTGGCAAATGGCAGGCACTATATATTATTACAACATTCCCAGATCTTATGACGTTGAATTTTCAACAAATATATTTTATTTAACCGGTTATCTGTGTGTTTGGTATGAAAACCTGTATTCCAGATTCTGTCTGAGTTAGTACACCGAAATGGTTTTCCGTCATTTCACGGACAAGCCTTATGCAGCGACGGTCTTCCCTGCTGCTATTTAGGCGGCCGGTGCTCCCCTCCACCATAAGGAGCATCATTCCGTTTCTAAAGCGGAGTTTTACTGATATCCACCTGCTATTTTGTTCTTCACATATGGCATTGTACACAGCTCGCATCAGATATTCAAATATAGATATCAGCTCCATCTCGCTTACCGGGATATCCAGCAACGGTTCCACAACTGCATCAAACCGCACACCCTGTTTTGCCGCCTCCCTGCTATACCTACACAGAAGTGCATCCACAGTCATATTACCGCTCAGTGGAAAACTATCTAACTTCTGACCATACTGTCTGAGTTTTTCTGCATATTCCCTCACAGCCTGTTTGTTATAGTTTTTCCCAAGCTTCATGAGTTCATGGTTTTCATCTGCAAGCCTCTGGTAATGACTGTAATTTTCCGCCACCAGACTTTCCAGCATAGACTTTTCCCTTTGAATCCGCTTTCTCTCAGACCTGTTGTATATCGCTGATGCCACATTCAGTGTTAAGACAAGCACCGCAGTCATAAATCCCATGCTCAGCACTACAGTGAGTCTGTCTTTCCCTGTCACCCGCCTCAGATATCTATCGACATACCCCCGGAAATAGTATTCTGCTACGTTTCCTATGATCAGAATGATACTAATGCATTTGTAAAGCCGTTCCCTGTCATAAATCTCTGGCTTCAGAAGATGTCTAAATAACAGTCCCATCGGAATAGTCATGAGCACTGACGCAGCCGCAGCTGTGGCAATTGCCGGCGCGCTGGTGTATATTCCCTCTGTAACGTGCACCATTATCTGTGCACACGCCTTGAAGATCAACACAACCAGCAGAGTTCCGATATTACAGCACTGTACCGACAGGAAAAATACCAGATAATTTTTCCATATTACACCTTTAGTAAACAATGCTATAGTCACAAATGAAAATGCTATGTCTGCCAGCGGTGCGGCGAGGTTTCCTGCTCCGCCCATCTCTTTGAGGTGTTGAACACACACGTAAAATGCAAAGTTAATTGCAAACATGACTATGATACTCATCTTTTTCCGTTTATATGGAAGCGACGAAAGCACTGCAGCACAAACTATGAGTGCGCTCCCTGCCTCAGCTGTTACTTTCGCCCAGTCTGTTCCGTAAGGCATTTTTTCTCCATTTCTCCGCCTTCAGCTTGCGGCTTCAACATTAATTGTACAATCAACCATGAAGGTTCTGCTTTATGCCAATATTTCGGGTATATTTATCTCTACACGGAACACTTCACCGCCATCACTCATCTGCATCATACCGCCGTATTTTGCGACTATGCTGCGTATTATCGCCACGCCAAATCCATGATTTTCTTTATCCGGCTTGCTTGTCTTTATGTCCTTTACGTCCGAATGTTCATCTGACGGCTTGTTGTTTTCTACCGCAATACATATATCGTTTCCGGTGGATGTGATGGCAATAGATATTTCCAGCGAACTTTGCCAGTCTGGGCTCTCGGAGATGTGCGCCAGCTGCTTCTCATCTGTCATTTCAGTAGATTGAGTCGATTTCTCGCTGCATCTCTCGCACGCCTCCCTGGCGTTATCCAGAAGATTTGCAAAAAGGCTCACTATCTCCTTATCTGTAAGGCTTATCTTAAGGTTATCCGGCACATCTATATTCAGGGCTATCCCGCTTTTTTCAGCGGCGCTTTTCTCCTGTGTCAGGACAGAATCAAGCACTACGTTTCCCGTGTATTTCGTTATTCCGGTTCCTCTCGCCACCATCTCCATGATCCGCTCCTGTTTTTTCAGGTCGTGGCGTATGTGTCTGTAGTCTCTGTTTTCTTCCACGGCCTTTCTATACTGCTCACCGTCATCGCAAAACGTCTGCTCCAGCTCCTTATACTGCCTCTCGGCCTGCCTTCGTCTTCTCATAATAACCAGCTGCAGCGCACTCATCACCAAAAGCAGGAGCACGGCAGCTGCCACCATGATCCATATGTTATCTCCACGCATATGGCATAACTCCCCTCCCCTTATGAAAAGTAAAGAGACCGGACTTTCAAAGTACGATCTCTTTTTCCTTAGATATAAATTATTGTTACAGGCTCATTCCGCCATCTACCTTGATGACCTGTCCTGTTATGTATGATGCCTTATCTGATGCAAGGAATGCTGCTGTCTCAGCGATGTCTGATACCTCGCCGAGTCTCCTGACTGTGATATGGTCAAGCATAGCCTCCTTTGCCTTGTCTGA
>ULVN01077260.1_pt1 | contig 11821 bp, 15 predicted proteins | sample 1959491 | NCBI WGS metagenome assembly ULVN01 (sample SAMEA4835787, study PRJEB28245) | human gut metagenome | biome: gut microbiome; material: fecal sample | place: Denmark | collected 2008 | reverse complement strand
CTCCGGCAGAGGGTTTTATACGAATACAGCGGCAAATTTCACGGCTGTTTCGGGCACAAACCTTGCTTTATACAATTCCTACACCGATGTGCAGTATATAACGACGTTGTTCCCGGAGTTCGGGTATGCGGAAGTTCAGAACAAGTGTAAAACGCTTATAAAGAATACTTTAAACGGATTTTTTGAATTTCCGGATAATTTCGGCTACGGCAGGCAGCACTTTATACCGCTTAGCTACCCCGACGGGAATTATGTTATTCAGCTTATTAAAACAGATATGTGGACGCCAGCCGGGGTTGTTACGGCTAAAGAGAACTCAAAGCCCCTTAAAATATCCGGCAGCGTTTACGATGAATACTATATAGGACGGTGATATTTTTATGTTTTTATTAAAAGACAAATATCATAAAATCGTTTGTTGTTTTATGATATTCGTAATTTTGGCAAGCTCGCTTTTAAATTTGTCCGCCGCACCCGCGGCAGATATTCCGAGCAAAATGCTTGACAATATATATTTAGACGCGCTGACCTACACGGGCTACAAAACAGACGCGCAGAAAGCGGACGGCAGTATTTTTAAAACCTACAGCGGCAATGCTCCGGCGGCTGTGCGGTCGGGCATAGGCTACGGCACAGGTCCGTCAGGGCTTGAAACCGTGGCGGCAGGCAATAAAACGGGTAAAGCGCCGGATATTGCAAAGTTTAAAAACGGTGGACTTTGCTGCGCTTCGTATGTATCATATGTCTACTATAATTATCTGCCGAACATAGCGCGAATGGATGTTTCCAAAATTCCGCAGCCCGCAAATCCCCGCTCGCCCATATCATATAACAGCGCGGTTGAAAATTGGGTAAGGTCGGGAGGAGCCAGAATAATCGCATTTACCCAAGGCACAAACAGCTTTACACCGAGCGAGGAAATACCTATCGGCTCCCTTATTATTTTCAAGCATAAAACAACCGGAGAAATTGCGCATTTGGCTCTCTATGCGGGATATTATGCGGGCAAGCATTTTGTAACCCACGTCGGCAATGAGCGCGGACCCGAAATTTCCACCGTTGAGGGAATGAGCAAGGGCAGCTACCCGGAGGTGGTAACGCAGGTTGTAGTGCCGAAAATAGACGAGCCGGTGGGTACAATAGCGGTCTGTAAAACAGACGAAAACGGAAAGCCGCTTGCGGGCGCTAAATTCAAGGCGACAATGGCAGAGCACCCCGAATATTCATTTCTTATAAACCCGACCGACGAAAACGGCAACGCTAAGATGAATATGGGGCTGCCCTACGGCAAATATATTCTGACGGAAATTGAGTTCCCCGAGGGGTATACCTATTCGGGGCAAAAGGAATATACCGTGGAGATATGCGATGAAACGCAGCTTGTTACATTAAGGGCGGTAAATAAACTTAAAAGCTCTAAACTGACCGTAATTAAGGTGGATTCCGAAACCGGGCAGACCGTAAAGGGCATTACGGGATTTAAGCTTAAAAATACCAAAACGGGTGAAGAAAGCGAAGTATATTACACCGATGAGAACGGATCTTTGACCCTGCCAAGTGAAATTACATACGGCAATTACGAGCTTACCGAGGTTGTACCGCCGAACGGCTATGTTTTAAACACAACGCCTGTCTCATTCGGTATTGACGGCAATACGCCGGAGGTGGTAATAAGGCTTTCGGACAAGCCTGAAAAGGGCAAAATATCCGTGCTTAAAAGGGGCGAAATGTTTTCGTCTGTAACAGAAGAAAACGGCAAATATACTCCCGTTTACAGCGAAAAGGGCTTAAAGGGCGCGGAATTTGAAGTAACCGCCGCTGAGGATATTTATACCGCGGACGGGACGCTCCGAATAAAAGCAGGAGAAACAGTCGACCGAATTATATCCGGCGAGGACGGAACGGCGCAAAGCAAAGAGTTATATCCCGGCAAATATTTTTTAAGGGAAACATCTGCTCCGGAGGGTTTTGTGGCGGATACGGAAGTAAAGGAATTAACAGTCACGGCAGGAATTAAAAAAATCGAGGTTAAAAACGAACGCAAAAAGCAGGAATTTAAGCTGAAAAAGGAGCTTGAAACCGATCGAAAATTCGGGATAGGGTTTAACGGCGAGATTTTTAATATACGGTTCGGGCTGTTTTCAAAAACCGAGCTTACGGCGCTTGACGGCAGCATTATTCCGGCAGGTGGGCTAATAGAGGTGGCAACACCCGACGAAGACGGTTTTATATGCTTTGCGGCAGATATGCCGTATAACGCCGAGTGCTATATAAAGGAGTTGGAAACCGACGAACATTATATTTTAAGCAACGAGCAATATTTAAGCGGCGATACTGTCAAGAACAAAATTATACGGGGCAGCATTGAGGGGCTTAAAACCGATCCGAACGGTAGAGTTTTAAAGGGCGCGGTTATAGGGCTGTTTTACCCGTTTGAAACCGAGTTTTCGTCGGATACCGCAATAGAGACTTTTGAAACCGACGAGGCGGGCAGATTTTCATTTGAAAATGTGCCCTGCGGCGACTGGATCATTCGCGAGCTTAAAGCCCCGGACGGATATATTTTATCCGATGAAAATTATGCCGTGACGGTAAAGGAAAACGGCGAAACGGTAAAGCTGAATATTAAAAACAGCGAAGTACCGGAGCCGCCGTCGGTACCCGAAAGCCCCAAAACGGGAGATACGGCAAATCTTTTAATACCGTCGGCAGTGCTGTTTACGGCGCTTGCGGTGATTATCTATTTAAGTAAAAAATTTAAAAAGGAAGGTTATATAAATGAATAATAACGATTTATCTTTAATCAATTTATCCGAGATACGCTTTTTAACAGGAGATACAGGAGAACGGGAAAACGCCGACGCTATGATGCAGGAGCACGGACTTTTAACCGACAAGGGCAATCCGTCCGTTTCGGGTATAGCGGAGCAAAACGAAGATTATACGCCGCTGCTTTTAAACAGGCTGTCATATAAGCTTCAATTCCGTGAAAACAGCTTTGAATGTATACGGAATACATACTTAAAAATGTACTCCGAAAAGGATTACACAGGAATGTTTTTGTTCACCGTTTTAATGTACGGGCTTATAGGGTGGCGGACGCCGCTTAATTTAAACCTTATGTCCTCCCGCAAAGAAATGCTTAAAATCTTTTTCGGGGAATTTGTACGGACGCTTGAAGACTTTAAACCGAAACGGAGCGCAAGATATGGGGAAAAAGAAGAATAGGCTTTTAGGTTTTCTGTGCTTTGCCGCCGTTCTAATTCCGCTTTTCTCGCTTAATGTTTTCGCCGCGGGTGAGGATATATTTACCTTAGGCGACAAAATAATCCGCGATGTATACAATCATATAGCCGGAATATCTACAGTATTAGCGGCACTTATGTCGGCTATTGCGGTTATAACTATTAAATTAAGCAGTACGCAGCAAAAATCCGACGCGGGGCTTGCCTGGCTTAAAAGAATTTGGGCTTCGTGGGCGGTTATTAACGGAATAGGCGCGTTTATTGCCTATATTCAGCCGTTATTCGCAGGCTACAACCGACTGCCTTGAGGTTTTTTAAGTTATGATAAACCTCATATTAAAAGACCTTGTGCTATGGCTTTTCGGACTGTTCCTTGATTTAATGAATTATTGCGCCGACGCGCTGCTGGGGCTTATGAATACAGACCTTGCGTACTTTGAAAGCAATGTGCCGATTATAGTAAAGCTGTACGGCGTATTCGTCGCGATAGGCTGGGGATTTTTAATAGGCAACTGTGCCTTTCAGTGCCTGAAAGCTATGTTTGCGGGTTTGGGTTTTGAAACCGAATCGCCGGCTATACTGCTTGTGCGCACTTTCCTTTTCGGTTTTCTCCTTATAATGTCCAAACAGGTCTGCGAAATAGGGCTGTCAATCGGCAAAACCTTAATGGAGCTTATAGGTTTACCCGAAAAGGCAAGCATAACCTTTCCCGATGACAGTATGTTCCCCGACCTTACAAGCTCTTGGCTTTTAATTGTTATTATTGGGGTTTTGATAGGGACGCAGCTGATTAAATTATTTTTTGAGATAGGCGAACGTTATGTTGTTGTAGCAATATTAACGCTTTTCAGCCCGATTGCTTTTGCAATGGGCGGCAGCCGCTCAACAAAGGATATATGCTCCGGATTTATTCGGACATACGCCTCAATGATACTGCTGCTTGTGTCTAATGTCCTGTTTTTAAAGCTTATCTATTCCGCGTTATCCTCAATGCCGGACGGCGTGATGATTTTGCCGTGGACGGTGCTTATAGTGGGTATTGCGCGTGTGGCAAGAAAGGCAGATAACCTGCTTGCGAAAATAGGGCTTAATCCCTCCTTTACGGGCGATCCGTTAGGAAACGGAATGGGCAAGGCGGTTGCATTTATGGCGGCAAGAAGTATTTTAAGCTCGGCAACACATTCGTCGGCAAGGCAGGGCGCGAAGTCTTCTGGGAAAGGAAAATCCGAATTTAAGGCTGACAGTACAGGAAATACTCATAACCGCAGCAATGCAACCAGCAGAAACACGGCGCAAAACAGCAGCAGAGCGAATATGGGATTCAACGGCGGCAGTGTAAATAATTCAAGTCATGCAGGGTTTAACAGCTCTGTACGCAACAGTTCGTCGGTGAATTCGGCAGACTTCGGGAAAACCGCCGTTACAGGCACAAATTCAAACCGTTTCGGAGGTAATAAAACACCGGGACAGAAAGGAGACGCGAGGGTTGAGAGTAAAAACACGTCAATCGGCAGAAATGCGGCGAATACTGCCCGAAGTACGTCGGCTGTCGGCGGAAAGAAGAATAATATCGGCGCTCAGAAATACAGCGGTAAATACACGGGTAACCAAAAATTCGGCACGCAAAAAAGAGGTAAAAATACGGCGTGGAAACCGGATAAGAGCTTTAGTCATAATCCTCTCGGAAAACGGTTCGGACAGACAGATACCCCGCCCGAGACAAAGCCGGAAAAGGCGGTAGAAAATGAGCCGAAGCAGTAATTTTTTAGTATCCGCCCTGCAGAACGCGCAGGCAATAAGGAAAATATTGCAGGCGTTTTTAAGGGGCGGCTGGAAAGCGGCGGCGCTTGAAGCGGTCAAGCACTATTGGCCGTATATTTTAGGCGCGGCGGTGGGACTTATTTTGCTGCCTACAATAATAATGGCGTCACTGCCGTCGGTTATGCAGGGCAAAGTGCCGGAGCAGGTAACGGACGAGGATATTACGGATATGTATATTAACCGAATGGATGAAATACTCTGCGATTCGGAGGTAGGGTCTGCTAATGAGATAAGGGTTGTCGGTCAGCCGCTTACATACAACGAGCTGTATGCCGTATGCCTTGCGCTGACCGGCAACAATACAGAAAAAATAACGAGGGAATTTCTGCTTGGGTGCGTAAACGATTCGCTTACCTATACAGTAGAGCGGGAGGAGAATAATACAGGAATAACAACCGCCGTTATACGCTATCTGAATTTAGAGGAGTTTTCAAGACTTAAAGGAATCTCGGACGCGGATATTGAGTGGATAGGGCTTGTGATTAAAGACTTAGAAGACAATAAAAAATCCTCACCGAGCGGTGAGGAATAGGGTCAAAATGTTTTGATACAATGCTTTTTCATAAACTCTGTTATTTGGGCTGTATCCTTACCCTCATAATAAGCAATGAGAAGTCTTTTAAATTCAGGCACACAGCTTTCCGGAATTATTATCATTCCGCCGCCGTGAGAAATTAGATAATGATTTGCAAAGATAACGGAAGCCCGTTTGTTACCGTCGTTGAAAATCTGTGTTTTCATACAATAAAGACAAAGGCGTATGGCTTTTTCGTCGTCCGGAATTTCGGATAACAGTATTTGTTCAATTTCTTCCTTGATGACAGACTCGATAGGCATAGGAGGAATATAGCTTGTTCCGCCGATGGTTACGGGTACGCCGCGGATTCTTCCGCCGTCCCGGAAAAAGCCCTCGTTTACAAGCTTTGCTATGTGGCAAAGTATTGAATAATCGGTGGGATAGCTTATAACATCACGGTCAAGTATAAATTCCCAGGCGTGCTTAAGGTTTAAGATTTTTTGCACATCCGTTGCCGTTACGCCGTTGACAATTCCGTTCTCGATTATTTCCTCGGTTTGCGGAAAGCTTGTGGCAACGCCTTCTAAAACCGCCTGATCGTAAATATTCGATTTCATATTTGCGCGCGCAAAATCTAAATTGAGCTGAACGCGCGGCGAAAGCTCGGCGTCGGAATATCCGAGCCGTGCAAGTTCTTTATCCAGACGGCGTATATTTCTTTTAAATCCCTTGGCTTCTCTCGCGTTACGCAGCAAAAGCTGATAAAGCTCATCCGAATAATGGTCAACATAGGTGGATGAAAGTCTTGACCCGATTCTTTTGCGGATATATAAATACTTTTTTCCGTCAATTTCTTTGATTTCGGGATTTCCGTCATAAGGCAGGAGATTAAGCCTTGCCTGATAATCCGCCTTTTGATGTAAAAGCTCTTGTATTTCAGGATAGTTATTGCTCATAAGCGCCTCCATAGGGAACATATTGTATGATTATTATAACAAAAAGTTCCCTAAAATACAATAAATATTTTTATAAGAAAAAATCCTCACCGAGCGGTGAGGAATAAGGTCAAATAGGTTTACTTTCAACATAGCAATATTCCGGGCTTATATTTACCCTGTTGGTCCAGAACCTTTCACTGTCAATATCGGGGTCAATATCCCAGCATAAGGCGTTTGCGTCATCTATATATACGCGCTTGAAATTGCTTATGTCATTGAAGCTTTCAAAAACGCCGCCTTGCTTAAGGGTGGGTTTCATATCCAGCCTGCGGCGTTCGCCGTTATCAAATTCAAGCGTGACCGAAAAATCATCGTTTGCCGTTGCCTTTATAATGCTCTTTCTGCCGTTTGCAAAATACTCCGCATACGGCAGAGCGAAGCCTTTTTCAAGGTAATATTCTACTGTACGCATAGCTTAAATCTCCGTTATTTTATGAGAAATAAGCTCGGCTATATTGCTGCAGTATTTAAGAATATGACGAAGAATGTCTATATCCGCATTAGGACAGTTTCTCATAAATCAGCTTTTCATCCTTTCGCATATTCCGTATTAAATTCTGCGTCATAATATCGCTTTTATTCTGGCGCAGCGTGTCGGTGGTAACAAGGTCGAGGGATTTTTTAAGCGCTTCTTCAAGATCGGCATAAAATCCGCCGAGAGCAAACAGGTTACCGAGCTGTCCGCCGTCTACGCGCAGATCTATGTCGCTTTTTTCATCTGCGTCGCCGCGGGCATACGAGCCGAATAAATAAAGCTTTGAAACATCATATTTTGCCGCTATTGGCGCCACAATATCTGCTATTTGCTCTACCGTATAAACCGGGTTGCTCATAATACATACCACCTTTCATTTTCAGTATATCACAAACGAAAAAAATCTTCAAGTATAGGAGGAAATTTAATGGAAGAAATAACCGTAGTAATACCCGTGAATTTTACCGACGCCGGGCGGCTGTTCGGGCTTTTTGAAATACGCAACGCTGTCGAGGCGGTGCTTATCTGCGTGCCTTTGGCAGCGCTTTTAATGCGCATATTGCCGTTCGGTCTTTTATGGCGGATAGGAATTGTAAGCGCCGTCACCGTTATTACAGGCGGGTTTGCGCTAATAGGCATCGGGGATATGAGCCTTATAGAGTTTTTAAAGCAGTATATCCGCTTTAAACGGCAGGCGAAAATTTTAACATATAAGGGGGTGTAAGAAATGAATCTTAAAAATATTCTGTTCGGAAGCGGAGATAAAAATACGGAGGACGGCACGGAAAGGTTAGTGCCCGTAAAAGAAATATACGGCGGAGTAATCGCGCTTAAAAACGGTAAATTCGTGACCGTGTTAGAGGTGCTGCCGCTTAATTTCTATTTAAAATCCGAGCTTGAGCAGAAGAATATTATATCCGGCTTTGCGGCGTTTCTTAAAACAGCGCCGGATGAGCTGCAAATAATTGTAGAAACAAGACCTGCGGATATATCCGCGTTTTGTGAAAGGCTTGAAAGCTATTACAATTCAGAGAAAAACACTAACTGCCGCCGTATGATATTCGAGGACGCACAGCTGGTAAACTTTATTGCCGAAACCGAAGGCTTATCCCGCCGCTTTTATATTGTCTTACCGTATACAGGTCAATCCTCCGAAATTTCTGATGTTGCAAGCGAAATGTATGATGTTATAAACACCGCAAGACAATATCTTGAAGCCTGCGGGCTTGAAACCGTAAGGCATAGCAATGAAGATGAATTTTTAATAAACCTTTTAAGGAATTATTTCAGACCGTTTTCGGCATCATCGGAAATTGCAAGTAAAGATTTGCCGGAAGCCTTAACGCCGGACAGTGCAGACCTTACCGGCAGCGGATATATCTGTATTGAGGGGGAATACCGCTCATACCTGTATATTTCAGGCGGAGGTTATCCCACAACAGCAGGGCTTGCCTGGGGCGCGCCGTTTGTTGAGGCGGGAGACGGTATAAATATCTCATTTGTTCTGAAAAAGGAAAGCCGAGATAAAATTTTACCAAAGATAGGCAACACGGCAATGTTTAACCGCTCGCGCCTTAAAGACGTGGGCGATACAAGACAGGACTTTGAACAGCTTGACGACGCGGTGGAATCGGGGCTGTATATGAAGTCGCAAATAAACCGCGAGGGTGAAGACTTTTACTATTTAAGCACCGTAATAACGGTAACGGCGGACACGCCCGAAAGCCTTTAAAAGCGCGAAAAGGATATTTTAAACCTTTGCGGAGCTAACGGTTTTTCATGCCGAAAAGCCTACTATATGCAGGATAAAGCCTTTTTGTCCTCTTTGCCGTTATTACAGACCGATACGGATATTTTTAATAAATCCAAGCGGAATATTCTAACCTCGTCCGCCGCAGCGCTGTTTCCGTTTTCGTCCTTTGAGATGTGCGACGAAAAAGGAATATTTTACGGGCTTAATCTGCATAACAGCTCGCCTGTAATAATTGATCATTACGATACCGCAAGGTACAGCAACGGCAATATGGCGGTATTCGGAATGTCGGGTGCTGGTAAGACTTTCTTTTTGCTGCTGCTTGCAATGAGACTGCGTATGCAGGGCGTAAGGGTATTTATTATAGCTCCCGAAAAGGGCTTTGAATACCGCAATGCCTGCGAAGCAATAGGCGGCAGGTTTGTGTCAATAGGTGCGGGTTCTTCCGACGGCATAAACCTTATGGAGATACGAAGAAATACGCTGGATATTGATTCGGAAATGCAGGGTAATAGGGATAACGGCTCTGTGTTACTCGATAAAATCCAAAGCATACATATCTTTTTCGATTTATTATATCCCGCCATTACACCCGATGAAAAATATCTTTTGGACCGCGCGATACTTAACTGCTATAAATCGTTCAGTATAACAAGAGATAACAGAAGTCTGACCGACAAAATCGGAAAACTTAAAAAAATGCCCTGCTTTGCCGACCTTATTCCGTTTATGGAAAAGTTTACGGAATTAAAGTCGGTTACTATGGCTTTAAAAAGATTGGTCGAGGGTTCTGCGTCTGGGCTTGGCGGACAGACGAATATAGATTTAAAGGCGCCGTTTATAGTGCTGGATACCTCACGGTTAAGCAAGGAGTTTACCGCGCTCGGTACCTTTATTGCAACCGAGTTTGTACGGGACAGAATATCCGTATCGCGGGTCAATAAAAAGGCGGTAATACTCGACGAGGCTTGGAAAATAGCGGGAGAAAACGGAAACGAGCAGGCGGCGGATTTTGTAATTGACCTTATAAAAACCGTCAGAGGCTACGGGGCTATATTTGTTTCTGCAACCCAGAATGTTGTGGATTACTTCGCGCTGAACGACGGTAAATTCGGGGACGCGCTGCTCGGCAACAGCAGACTGAAACTGTTGTTACAGCTTGAAGAAACCGAGGCGGTTAAATTGCAGGAAAAGCTGATGCTTACCGAAAGTGAAACGGCGGAGGTTATCCGCGCGGGCAGAGGTGAGGGGCTTTTATGCGCGGGAAGAAACCGTATAGCGGTGGAGATCCGTTCATCGGACACCGAGTTTGATCTCATAACCACCGACCGAGAAAGCCTTGCGAAAAGAGTAAAAAGCGATTAAATGAAAACAATAAAACGGGAGGAATAGAAAATGGGAGTTATATGCTTTGTGTGCGGAGCAATGTTCGGCGGCTTGGTCGGTACTGCAACTATGTGTTTGGTGCAGGTTGGGAAAGAAAATAAAAAAGACCTGTCCGATTAAGACAAGTCTTTTAGAGTGAAAAATTAAAATTCGTAATGCGACCACATGCTGATAATCTTAACGGCTTTTTCCTCCGAGTATACCCGATACACCAAACGGTGATGTATGTTTATACGGCGTGAGTAAAGACCGTTCATATCGCCCAGAAGCTTCTCATAAGGCGGCGGGTTTTGGAACGGGTTTTCGGTTACAAGGTCTACCAGTTTTTTTGCCCGTTTATCCAAATTTGCGGATTTCAGCAGCGTGATGTGCTTTGCGGCAGCCTTTGTATAAACAACAGTATACATTACCACTCAACCTCGGAAGCAGGAATACATTCGGATAACGGCGTATCCTTTCCGGACAGTATTTCACTTCTGACCTGCGGATCGGAGGATAAATACAGTGTTTCCATTATTCCGTTATATTCTTCTTCGCTCATAATAACGGCGTTACCGTTTTTGGTGTTTACATTTATGATGTCGTTGTATTCAATTGCCTGATTGATGTAATCGAAAACATTTTGTCTGAAATTCGTAATGTTTGTATTTGTCATACCATTCACCTCTTATCCTATTATATGTACATTATAGCGTACAATTCAAAAAGTGTCAAGAAAGGATTTTTAAATTGTCTACAAATTTTCAATTACTTAAAGAAATGAAAAAGCGGGTTTTGGCGAGCGGAGCTTGCGTGGATTCGCTAATAGGCGTGCCGCCGGAGAGCGAGCGCTTTAATAATCTGCTGGAGGTAGCATTACAACAACAGGAAATGGCGTGTGTTGAAATGCGCCGGCTTTACTGGCAGTTAAAAAGCAAGGAAGAAACTAAGACGGAAATTAAGCCCGGCAAAGCAAAGGAAATATACGGAGAAATATCCGTAACGCCCGAAGGGTGGGTACATATAAAGCTGAACGCACTGCTGCCCCATTGCAGAGTAACAGGCGGCACGCAGTATGTGACCGACAGTATTTTAAGGCTTTTAAATTCTGCCGAGTTTGACGGAATAAAGCTGCCGTTTTTCAATAAAGCGTATCTCGGAATAATAGAGTTCTGCCCGCTGGATTGCAGCGATGTTTTCGACCACGACAACAAGGGCTTTAAGGCGGTACAGAATGTTTTGAAGGGCAGACTTTTCCCGGATGACGACCGCTTTGAAATGTCGCTCGGTTTATTTACCGAGCAGCGGAATGAGAGCGCCTGTCACATCTATGTACTGCCCGATGACGAGGCGGGAATCTTTACGGATATGCGGCTTTCACACGAATTGGTATAGTGCGCAAGCTCAAAAAAATCGGCAAATTTCAGGCTTTCGGTTTTAAAAAAAGCGCACAATACCAAACTGCGCATAAACAGGGAGTTTTCGGGATAAAATCAGACCTTTTTAAAAGACAAATGTTACACGGGTATGGGAGGTAGTGCGCTTGTGTTATACACCAATGCAGAAATTGAGCTTTTGAAATTATGTGCCTGGTGTAGAGACCTACCTGCCGGAAGCACATTTTTAAACAAAGAAAATTTAAGGGCT
>ULVN01034336.1_pt1 | contig 11826 bp, 16 predicted proteins | sample 1959491 | NCBI WGS metagenome assembly ULVN01 (sample SAMEA4835787, study PRJEB28245) | human gut metagenome | biome: gut microbiome; material: fecal sample | place: Denmark | collected 2008 | reverse complement strand
GCACGTCGGCGGCGGCCGCCGCGTACACCTCGCAGTCCAGGTAATGGTTGTCCGCGTGGGAGGATTTCAGCACCCACCGCTGGACCTCTTTTCCGCCGGCCCGCTCGGTGATCTTATGCTCCGCCGTGACCTGCTCCGCATACTCCAGATCGCAGTCTTTATGCACCATCCAGGACCCATTCCCGTTTGGCCGCCTCATACGCCCAGCGATCATGTCCTTGTACTTGCCGCCGTCCACAAGGACCAGTTGCATACCGTTGGCCCGGCTCCCGGCCTTGTCCACGGTGGAGATCTTGTAATGACCCTGGAGGGATTGGACGCCCTTACAGGGCCGCACCCAGTCCATATTCATGGTGCAGAACTCATACACCGCGTCGGTCTGGTCGCCGCTGTCCATCAGGGCCAGGTCCACCATGACCTTTCCGCCGTCCGGCAGGGAAAACTCGGTGTTCATAACTCGCTCCACCTCTGCCATGGAAAGCGCCTGGCCATGGGCCACGTTTTGGGAGGTCATAAAATCCCCCCAGGCCCGGATCACCCAGTACAGGCAATTTTCCTGCACGTCGATCCCGCCGGTCAGCAGTTTGGTCCACGCCGGGAGGGACCAGGCCGGAACCTCCGTCTGCCGCTCCATGACCATTTCGGCGTTGGTTTTCAGTTTCGTGTCCTCCCACGGCTCTGCCAGCCAGGAGTTGACGAAGTTGTGGAGCAGTTCCGGGTCGTCCTTGGACCGCATGAACTCCCTGGCGATGTCGGAAAACCTGGTGAATGGGGAATACAGGGTATTCATCCAGTACGCCACACTTTTGGGCGTCGTCGTGGTCTGCCGGACGGCCTGCCACCGGCCCGCCTGGAGCATGGCCGCCTTGTCCCGGTCGGTGATGATACACCCACACGCCTGGCACACATAGGTGGCCATTTCTGCCCGCTCCGCCTGGTCTGGCACGTCGTCCTTGCTGGGCCACTTGATTTGTGCGAATTTCAGTTCGATAAACTCCCCACAGTGTGGGCATGGCACAAAGTAGTGCTTTTCCGCGTCCGCCTCCTCCTTGGCTTTCCAGATCGGCCCGGTTTTCAGGGTCGGGGTGGAGGCCAGAAAGATTTTTCGGTTGAAATAGGTCTTTGTGCGCTCAATGGCCAGGGATACGGGGTCGGCCTCTTTCTTGGTTGCCCCCGGGAATTTGTCCACTTCATCCAGGAATAGGTTTCGTATGTTCGTGGAGGAGAGGTCCGCCGCGCTGTTCGCTCCGGTTAGGTAAACGGTCATTCCCTGGAATTTCAATTCCAGGCGCTTGCTCTCATGCTCCCGGTACTTCTCCGCCAGGGCTTTACACTGGCGGATCATTGGCTCCAGTTTCGCCTCCACCGTGCGCTCCGCCAGGGCGTCAGAAGGATATACCACCATCGTGGGCGCCGGATCCTGGTCGATCAGGCTCCCCAGGGCGTTCTCCATGGCGGAGGTGCCACCCACCTGGGTGGGCTTGACAAAGATAATCTTTTCCGTTGTGTCGTCGGAAAAGGCGTCCATGATCTCCACCAGGTACGGGGTGACGCTGTTCCGCCACGGCCCCGGTATAGCGTTCCCGCTTGGCAGGACCCGGTTCCGCTCCGCCCACACGGACACGCTCACCCGCTCCCTGGGCCGCAGTATCTCAATGGCCGGCACCATCCACCTGGGCACCTTGTACGGCTTTACTCGGTACTTTCTCACGGCTCCGCCCCCGGTGTGTCCTCCACCTGCATGGCGTCCACATAGGCCGTCAGCATGGTTTCCAGTTCCTTGCGGATGGCCTTTTGTGCGTTGCGGATTGTGATGGCGTCCGCATACCCGGACATGGCTCCGGCCATGCGGGCCGGGATCGTCATGGCGAACTTTTGAAAGGCGGTCATAAACTCCGCCAGTTCCTCGGTGGCCTGTTCCGCCGGCAGGTATTTCCCCTCCGCTATGGCGGTTTTCAGGCGGTGGAGGCTACCCTGGCTCTCTTTCAGGGCCACTTCCGCCTCCAGTTTTTTCAGGTTCAATTCTGCCAGGCGGCCGCCCTCTCCGATCTCCTGGGCCTTTCGCTCCACATGGTCGATATACCGCTGGATCGTGTCACAGGTCCGGTACTTCCTGGCCCCGCCGCCGGGCGGGACCTCGGTTTTCAGGATCCCATCCTGGGTCAACTGCTGGATCCGCCGGGTGGTTTTCCCCAGCAGTTGGGCGATGGCGGTGGAATTGGCCCACTCTGGCACCGTTCCGGTCAGCACCGCCGGCGTCGTGGACTTCTTTGGCGTTGTCTTTTTTGTCGTCCCCGCCACCTGCAGCACCCCCTTTTTCTCCGCCGGCCGGATGGCCTTGCCGGTTTCGCTTTCCGCCTGGTGGTGGATTTCGCTTTTTTGACCTCGTTTCTTTTGGATTTTTTGGGGCCTCACCCCCTTTAGGGGGTGGATGGCTCCCGGCGCCCTGGTCCCGCTCCGTCAATGCGTAACGTAACAGCCCATTTTTCAGGGATTTTCCTGGAGAAAAATGCCGGGCCTTCCGTGCCCCGCACGGTCGCACCCCCTGGGAAGGACCCAAATGGGGGTCGCCCTCTCATTTTTCGGAGAGGGGAGGCCATGGGCGCCCATGGTATGACGCCCATGGCCATGTGGTTGCCGGGCTGCGTCCGCTCTGGTACTGCGGACGCTGCGGGGTGAAAGGAGGAAAGCCCCCGCGCCTACGCTCCGCCCGGCTCAGGTATGGAAAGGAGAGGGCCGCCAGGCGTTTCCCTGGTGGCCCTCCCGATTTCCATGCTATCAATATAGCACAGTAAAAAGTCCGATGACGTCCGATCTTTTATCCGCGCTCGTTTTTCTCTTTGCCAGCCATGTATTCCCCCACCAGTTTCCCCGTGCGCTTACAGGCCAGCAGGGCGTCCAGGGCGGCGTTGTAGTAGTCAAATACGCGGGACCGGCTCATGTGTACGGCCTGGGCGATCTTCTCCCAGGGCTTGCAGTCGATGTGCCGCATTTCCACCACGGTGCGTTCCATGGAGTTTTGGGGGAGTATGTCGATCATGTCCATAACGTGCAGGACGGCCTTGGCCATGGCCTCCCGCTGCTGGTCGATCCGGTCCTCCACCTCGGAGATCCGGTACACAAGGGACACGGCCCCGCCCTCCCTGGCCTGCCTTTTTGCGGTCGGCATGGTCCTGTATGTGGATCCCACGCCCGGGTCCCGCAGTTCGGCAGATAGGGTGCGGTGGCGCTCCTCCAGTATCCGCTTTTTTACTTTGGCGTCATGGTACTGCTGCAGGTACTCTTTGACGGCCTCCCGCTCCGGGTTCGTGCCCCTTGTCATGCTCATGGTTACACCTCGGTTATGTCAATTCCAAAACGGTCCTTTAGCAACTTCTTTTTCACGGCGTATTCCCTGGTGCGTGTGGCGCGGCTCTTTACGTCCTCCACCACCTGCACCCCTTTGGCGCCCTCGTGGTATGTAAAATCAGCCCTGTACCGGATGGCCCGCACCCGGCGGCCCTCCGTGTCCGTGTACGCCTCCTGGAGGGTGAAGTCAACCTGCAGGCGCAGGTCCCGGATCTCCCCGCGCCGCTCCCGCTCGATCAGGAAGTCATACCGGCGGGCCTCTTTCTGGCTGTCGAACCGGAGGACGGCCCCGGAGGGCGTCACCCGTGTGGTGGGGGTGTTCCGGTACTTGTTCACCTTCTCGGGATCCTGCACGGCGGCGGAGGGCACAAGCCCCCGCCGCGCCTGCTGTTCCATGTACTTTTTCACGGCCTGGGCCTGGTATTTCGGCGGCAGGTCGGAAATGTTGATGGCCATTTTACGAACCCCCGCCGGTTTCCTGGCTCTTTTTCGCTCCTCCGCGTTTTGCGGCCCTGTTCCGCTCGTTTTTCAGCGCCTCGACGGTCAGGACGTAGAACGGCTGCAGGCGCCGCCACTCCTCCGGCGGCATTTCATACCGCTGTTTTGCCATAAGGGCCTCCCACAGTTGGATCGCCTTTTCTATGGCCTCTCTCCTCACGCCCTGGCGCCTCCGCTCCCGGTATGCCTTGACGGCCCCGGCCACCAGCGCGATCCCCAGGGCGGCGGTCGCCGTTTCTCCTCGCGTCAGCCCAAAAAGCGCGGCCGTCACCAGATACCCGTACCACACCATGCCCGTTGCGAAAAGGACCACCACAACGATGGCCGCGCACAGACACACCGCCCGCAGATATTCTTTCACGGCTCACACCTGCCTTTCAAAACGGCCCATGAAATGGGCGGCCCACTCGGTTGTCGCGCCCTCCTGGTCACTCCATGGGAGGGCGGAGGGTGGGAGGTCCGGGAAGTAGGCCCGCAGGTTTTCCTTATAGAAAACCGGGATTTCATTTTCCGCGCAAAACTCCGCGATCTGGTCCACCCATTCCCGGCGCGGCTTTACCTTGTCCATCCGGTTCCCGGTTTCGGCCCCCAGGATCACCCACTGGGGCAGGCCCTCCGCCTCGCTCATGTCCACCGGCCCCAGCAGCGGCTCCATGCTCCAGAATGTGTTGATATTCGCCCATGGCATGGGGTACATGGCCGCCGCGTCCTCATTGGCCACCGTGGACCCGTACCAGAAATTTTCCGCATGGGGGAGGAGGGCCACCCGGTCCAGTTCCAGGTATCGGGCGGGGTTTTTCGTCAAAAACAGGTATCTGTGCTGGGGCGCTCTTTGGCAGGCGTCCACCACGTCCCTGATCCACTCCGTCGGCACCCAGCGGCCGAACAGGTCCGCCATACTGCACACAAAGACGGTCCGGCCCTCTTTCTTCCGCTCCGGCTGGTTCAGCCGGTAGCGGTGCAGGGTTGGCTCGAACCCGTAGGGGTACGGCGTTCCCTTGATCTTCTCCTCCAGGACGTGGAGTCCGTCCAGGTTGGCGCGGTCCTCCAGGCCGGCGTCAAAGCGGTGTGCGGTCCGCCTGGCGTAGCAGTACGGGCACCCATGGCGGCACCCCGTGACGGGGTTCCAGGACATTTCCGCCCAGTCAATTTTCGTTTCGTTCATGGCGTTTACCTCCGTTCAGTTCCAGCATTTTCTCACGGACCAGTTTATCCACGACGTGGCCCGGCTCCCGATACCCGCACATGGCGGCCAGCCTGTCCAGGTTGTAGGCGGTCTGCGCCGTCACCAGGAGAGTGACCCGCCGCAGGTTCTTTTTCTCTCTCATGTCCCCGCCTCACTTCCTGCTCCGTTCCAGGGTAATCTCCCTCATTCCTCCGTCGTTCCGCATAGCCTCCTGGATCCCATCCAGGACGGCGGCGGAGATCACCCCGGCCGTCATTTCCTCCGGCAGGTTCCGCGCTCCATGCAAAACCCGAAACGTCGCGGCGGCCGCCACCCGGATGGCGTTCAGTTGGTCTTGCCCGGTTCCCCCGGTGGTCACTTCCAGGCCGCCGTTTTTCTTGGTCACGCTCAAAATAACCTGGTCATTCATCGTCTGGATCCTCCTTCCACTCATTCACGATACAGTCCCGGCAGTTGCAGTCCGGGCAGTAGGTACAAATATCCTCCCCGGCCTTTGTGGCGGCCCGGATCATGGCCTCCAGGTCCGGTATGTTGATCTGCCGGTTTGGGTGGATCAGTTCCACCACCCGGCGGAGATAGGCGGCCGCGTCCCAGTCGCCGTACACCTCCGCCGGCCCGCTCGGCTCCATCTTCTCCGGGTCCATAGGCCAGATCGCCACCGATCCGCCGGCGGGGTCCGCGTCCCACCTGGCCGTCGATTGCTCCGTGATGTTCCCGGCCTTGTCCCTGCAGATCCGCCCCATTTTGGCGGTTCCCACTCCGATCCCGATAACGCCCATGTGATTTCCTCCGTTTCTTTCCGGCGGCTATACCGCCACCGCCTTTTCCAGTTCCTCCATGGTGTTGATCTCGACGCCGCACCACTCCGGCAGGTTGGCCCTTACCAGGGCCGTGGCGAAGGGAGGGGGAACCGCGTTCCCGCACCGTGCCACCTGTTTGGTCTTTGGGTACTCCCGCCCGGTATAGTCCCGCTCGATCTTGTAGTCCTGGGGGAACCCGTTGGCCATATACAATTCCCGGGGCGTCAGCATACGCAATCCTATGTCTGCCATGAAATAGGCCGTGCCTCCGATCTCGAACAGGATCACGTCCTCCGGCCCCAGGCGATACCCGCAGTAGGTGTTCAACAGGTCCCGGATCTCCGGCCAGTGTTTCAGGTCCGCGCCCGGCTCCGCTTTGACCACCGTTGTGGTGACGACGCCGAAATGTCCGCCGCCGGCGGTGATAGTCTGCACCGGCTCCGACATGGGACCGCCCAGGTTTGTGCCCTTCATTTTGACCAGGTGCGTGGCCGTCAGGGCATTGTGATCCACGGCCGTGACGGTGTGGAGCGGATCGGACATTTTGGACCCGCTCCCGGTATAGGTCCCTCCGTAGAACTTGGCCAGGTTCGCTGTCAGGACGCCCTCCCGGTCCTTTGCGGTGATGGTGTGCAGGGGGTCCCCGGCGCCCTGTCCGTGCTGGTCGCTCCCGTAGTATTTGACCAGGCTGGCCGCCGCCAGGCCGTAGCGGTTGGAGGCGTCAATGGTCATAAGCGGATCCGCCAGCCCCTGCCCCCGCACCCGCTCCGTCTGCTCGGTGTGGTACTGGATCATGGCCGGCGTGATCACCATTTGATGGCCGCCCGCTCCGCTGCTTGTGATCGTGTTCACCGGCTCGGTGATCTTGGTCCCCGTGGCGTTCTCGTTGTTGTGCATGGTCAGCGGGGCAAGGAGGGGAGAGGCCACGCCATACCCATGTTTGGCCGTGACGGTCTGGAGCGGGTCCGCCGTGTTCTGCCCCCGGAAGTCCCCGGCGTGGTTTACCACCACCAGGAACGGTTCCGGTGCCTTGATTGCGAACTTGTCCACCCCTCGGATCACTCGCCGCATTGTGTTGGGGCGGAGTGGCCGCTGTGCGGAAAGCCCGTATTTCTCCCGGATGGCCTCCCGCGTGTCGAAGATGGAAGGACAGGGCAGGCTCCAGTCTATGACCTCCGCCGCGCTCCTCCATGGCTTTTTCCGCCCCTCCAGCACCTCCCGGCTGCCCGCCGGTGCGTGTGTCGGCTCCGGCCACACAATGGGCGCGCCGTCACACCTTGCCACCAGGAAAAAGCGCTTCCTGGTCGTTGGCGCCCCGTAGTCCGCCGCCACCAGTTCCCGCCATTCCACGGCATACCCCAGGGCCTCCAGTTGCGAAAGCCATTTGCGGAAGGTCTGTCCGGCCTTTGATTTCACCGGGCGGCCTTTCCGTACAGGCCCCCAGGTCTGGAACTCCTCCACGTTCTCCAGGATGATCACCCTGGGCCGCACGGTTCCGGCCCATCTAAGGACAATCCAGGCCAGGCCCCGTATGTTCTTGTCCACCGGCTTTCCGCCCTTTGCCTTGGAAAAGTGCTTGCAATCAGGGGAGAACCACGCCAGCCCCACCGGGCGCCCCTTGGAAACCTCGCACGGGTCCACGTCCCACACGCTTGCCTGGTAATGCTCCGTAAACGGGTGGTTCGTCTTGTGCATGAGTATGGCGTCCGGGTCGTGGTTGATGGCTATGGTCACAGGCCGCCCCGTCGCCAGTTCGATCCCCGTAGACGCCCCGCCGCCGCCGGCGAAGTTGTCCACGATGATCTCCTCCAGGAGGTTGATCTGCGCCCCGCTCATTCCCTCGCCGCCTCTCTTAATGCGTTCACATACTTTTCCGCGTTTTCCTTTGCCCTGCAGTACGGGCAATTCGCGCCCCATTCTCTGCGGAAAACTCCCCCACATTTTCCACACACCAGGGTGTCGTCCACTTCTCTGGCCAATCGTTCCATGAACCCCCGCAGTTCCACGGCCCACGTTATGTATAACTCTCTGGCGTAAATGTTGGCGGCCAGTTCATCCGCCATTTCCATGGCCTCCCGTCGCGGAACCAGGATCGCGTGGTTTTCCCGCGTCCGTTTTCCCGGTTCCGCCCATCCGGCCCGTTTGGCGTCCATGTACTTCCACTCTTTTGCGCGGGCCTCTCTGTATGCCTCCACAAAGTTTTTCACCGAAGTTTCCCTCCCATCATATCCAGGTACAGGGCGCAGTCCTTCCCGATCCTCTGGCAGTACGCCCATTCCACCATGGCGCCCCGGCTCTCGCGGTAGTCCGGCAGGAACACGGCCAGATCCGCCGCGTCCACCATGGCCATGCAGATCCGCATATAGTCCACATCGTCCAGGCCGTCCGGCAGCGTGGCCGGGTTCAGGACCACGTGGCCCGCCTCCTCCAGGGCCTTGGCGGCCTCCCGGAACTTTGCCCGATACCGCCGATCCCCGGTGATCTTTCCGGCTATGTAAACTTTCATCGGCTTGCCTCCTATTCGTTGAAAACCTCGAAATATTCCTGGTATGGGTAGCCCGTCATTTCGTGCCACCCGGCCCTGCAGGTCGCCCCGTCGTCGAACTTATACAGCACCGCGCCCTTTCGCGCTTTCGGCTCCTTCCTCCAGGAGGAGGAGGAAACCACCTTGTAGGTGATCACCGGCTTGTCCATGTTTTGGGTCTTGCTGTACCGCTTTCCCCGTTTCCCGATCTCCCGGTACTTCTCCATGGTGGACCGGCTTTCCTTCATCAGGTAGGCCGCCAGTTTGGCGTGGTTCCCCCGGCGGTCCAGGGGCTTGAAACTGATACCCCCGCCGCCCCTGGGGACTTCCTCCCAGGCGTCCCCGATGATCTCCGGGTCCATCCGGCTTATGATCACGTGAATATGCGGGTTCGTCATGCGCTTGGTTTCTATCACCACCACGGCCTTGTACTTGATCCCCTTTTTCCTGCAGGCTTTCCGCAGGTTGGCCAGGAATGTGGCCTTGTCCTCCAGGATCTCCTCAAAGGTCGTGTCCTTTGCGTAGTAGTGCAGGACGGCGTGGAGATCTCGGTGGTCAAAGTTGGCGTTCAGATCCCAGCGCAGGTGTTCCTCTGCCACCCGCTCGTTGATCCGGGCTTGCTTTTCCGTGGTCGTCCCTTTGTTGGGTCCCCGCTGGACCCCCTTGGTGTGAACCCGGAAGGATTGCATTTTCCTGTGTTCGACGGTCCGGCCAGCCTGCACCATCCTATGGACGTATGGCATGGTGCCCCCTCCTTTACGGGTGCTGGTCACTTTACTAATGCCTCTTACCGGCGCTTACGGGGCCATGGCCCCGCCGAAAAATTATCCGTTGCGAACCTCCCGGGGAACTGATATAATATAGGTATCCGGGACGGTTTCGCCGTCGCTTATATCGCCACCTGCGCCGTGTTGTCAGCACCAGGCGCAGGTGGCTTTCATTTTCCTAAAAATGTATATTGTAATCAGATACCCCCCCCCGCCAAACAGGGACATTTGCGCGGTGTGTTGCTGGAACCGCTTTTCCTGGGCCTCGAAATACTCCGGGTCGATCTCGTACCCTGTGAAGTCCAGGCCGGCGTCCCACGCGGCGATCCGGCTTGACCCGCTCCCCAGGTGTGTGTCCAGGATCCGGTCCCCTGGCTTTGCGTAGTGTTGAAAAATCCAGGCATACAGCGCCACCGGCTTTTGCGTTGGGTGTATCCTTCCGGCCTGGGCGGAGGATAGCGCCACGCGCTTGCTCGGTCTGTCAAAACTGGTCCAGGCCAGTTCAAAGGAGGCAAAGGACACTTCACTGGAAAACCCCTTGTCCCAGCAGATCCAGCACGAACTATCCGCCGCCGGGATCAGGCTCACAAAATGGTTGGCCCCGAAAATGATCTGGTTTTTTGATACCCGCACCAGTTCCGTGAAGTATTCCGGCGGCGGCGGGGCGTCGTCCCAGGTCACTTTTTTGTATTCGCTCGGCCGCTCACCCTTCCGCCGCCCCATGTTGTTGCTTATCTTGATCCCGTATGGTGGATCCACCACGGCCAGGTCGAAACATTGATCCGGCATGGACCGCATGGCCTCCATGCAATCCATATTAAAGGCCCGGTTCTCCATTGGTCCGCGCCTCCATTTCTGCCGCCAGTTCCTCAATGGTGGCCGCCGCGCTCTCCAGTTCCTGGGCCAGCAGGTCGCGTCCGAAACGGTCCCGCTGGTGCATGGCCTCCAGGCGGAGGTTGGCGGCCTGCTGCAGGTATAGGTTCCGGCTCTCGGTCCTCACCGGCCCGGATCCTGTGTGGATCAGCCCCAGCCACCACGTCGGACTGTTCCGCTCTGCCTTATGTGAGCAGGCGTCGCAGTTCTCCTCCTCGCACTTGTCGCAAAACTCCCGGTGAAAGGCGTCGTCCCATGGACCCTCCAGGCAGGGAAGGGACCCCAGGAACGCCCCCAGGATGGCAGGGGAGGCCGTGATCCTCTCGAACTCCGTCACGGTCAGCCCTCCTTTTTGTGCAGGTCCACGCCCTCCAGGGCCTCCCACACGGTCCGCTCCCAGTCCCACGCCCAGGTGGTTTTCCTGATTGCGCCCAGCATGACGGTTTCCCCGTCGTGGCTCCAGGCCAGCGCCCGGCCTCCAGAAATAGCGGCCGTCCCCATTTCCGCTGTGGCCCGCTCCACGATGGCCAGGGCGGTGGGATCCACGCCATACGCCTGGCGGCCGTTCACCTCCTGGAATAACTGATACCCCCGGAAGGTGACGGGGACATAGGAGGCCATGCTGGCCGCCTCTCCGCCCATCCACCCGGCCACGTCGTCGCTCACGATCCCGGCCATGACGGCCTGGGGTTGGTCGTCCTTCTCGATGGCCATGGCCTCGCCGTCGTCCGGGATCATGCCCATGTGTTCCACGATGATGGCCAGCGCCTTGCGTGGAAGTTTGGTCCACAGGCACCGCACGAACCACCCTTCCGTGTAGATCGTGACCTCCCCGCCCTGGTTCAGGACGGTGTACCCGCTATGTCGGTATGCTGCCTTTATGGCCTTTACCAGGCCCTTTTCCTCGATGATCACCAGCCTGTCCTCCTTTATTTAATATGTATAGGCATTTTGGCCACCGGCTCCGCCTGGTCGGCGGCCCACACCTCTGCGTCCAGGATTGTCGCCCAGTCGCAGCGCCACACCTCCGCCGCGTTCAGGATCGCGGCCAGGTTGGAGGCGTGGGGCACCACGATGGACCCATGGGCCGGGTGGACCACCCTGGAGCGGCCCGGGGCCTGCCAGCGGTGGAACCTTGCCCGCGCCACCGCCTCGCGTCTGGTCTGCTCCTGGTTCCCCTCGTTGAAATTGAACGGTTTCAACCCAGCACCGCCTCCCAGCGGTTCGCGGCCTCCATGACCTTTTCGGTGTACTCCGTGGAGGTGACACCGGCCTCCCACGCTTGGAGTGCCCCGGCCGGCCCCATGTTGTAGGCCATAAGGGCCTTTTCTGTGTCCTCATAGTTGATCAGGTGGGTCCCCAGCAGGTACACCCCGCAGACGATATTCCCGGCCGGCGTGGTTGGGTCCTGGTTGGTTTCCGCCTGCAGGTTGATCCAGTATGTATTCTCCGGCCCCGGGTTTAACTGCATGACCCCCACCTCACCCACGGCGCCCACGGCCTCCACGTCGAAGTTGCTTTCCACCTCCGCCACGGCCAGCGCCAGGGGATAGGGGCACCCGTATTCCTCGCAGGCCGTCCTCATGGTGTCCTGCAGGTCGTAGGGCAAGGGGATGGCGTCGGAGAAATACCCCTGTTCCAGCAGGGCGGCCTCGATCTTCTCCGCCTCCAGCGGGTCCTCTCCCGCCTCTGGTGTCACGGTGGACACCGGCGCCAGCGCCACGGGCGTGGGCATGGCTGTTTCCTCCTCTCCGGCCGCCGCGCAGGCCATAGCGATGGCCCACACCATGGCCAGGAGGACGGCGCCCAGGCAGGCCACGGCGGTGATCC
>ULVN01007038.1_pt1 | contig 11850 bp, 3 predicted proteins | sample 1959491 | NCBI WGS metagenome assembly ULVN01 (sample SAMEA4835787, study PRJEB28245) | human gut metagenome | biome: gut microbiome; material: fecal sample | place: Denmark | collected 2008 | reverse complement strand
CTTGCGGCAAAGCGCAGTACGCCCGCGCTGGAAAAAACGGCGCTGTTTCAGGCGGAGTTCAATACACAGCGGGAGCTGGACAAAGCAGCCAAGGCTGAAGCCAAAAAGCAAAATAAAGCCAAAGAGAAGCCGCAGATTCAAGGCAAAGGCCGCCGGTTCCGCGCGGATCTTCTTCTGGATGAGAAAATAACTGGAAGAACGATGTACGCGCTTGAATTGCAGGGGTTCAAATGCCCGCAGAATAAGAACGTGCGGAAAACGCAGGAGTTCAAGGCTGAGTATCAGCGGCAGCTCACAAAATTCCGGCAGGAGCAGGCCGCAGAAAAGGAAGCCAAGCGCGCAGCACGGCAGGCCGAGCAGCAGGAAGCGACTGCGGAGGAAAGCACACCATAATTTATTTGCACAATCCGAATTGGGAACGGATTTGCATATAGACCTGATCTCATCCCCCTGAGATCAAGCTGCCAGCGTGTCACCCCCTGACGCGCAGAAATCCCCGGTTCCGAATTGGGAACGCGGAACCGGGGGATCTCAAAACAAATCTACCGGGCCTTCGCCCGTCTCGAAATGATGAATCGCATCGACAACTGAATAGCCACAGCATGAGAGCATATTGCCCCGGCGAAGCGACGCGAAGAAACGAGCGCACCAACGGGCAGAAAACGCGGTCTACGTCGCGGCGGGCGGGAGCGCAGGAAGCGGTAGTGTATCTGTGGTGTGAAGCAGGAATTTGTTGTTTACAGCAGCTTTTGCTGTGACATAAAAGACCCAACGCTGATGCAGAGCTGTTCCTCGGTTGCATCGGCTCAACCGCGAGGAACGAATTTATGCGGACAGAAAGGAAGTCAAGCATGAAAAAGATTTTCAACTCCCGCGCGCTGGCACTGATCCTTGTGCTGGCAATGGCCGTATCGCTGTTCACGATCAGCGCGTCGGCTGCAACGACCGAGTCCCTGAGTGGACACGGCAGCAACATTTCTACCATTACTGCAACCGGCGTAAACTATGAAGGCGTCGAGTATGCAACGAGCACAGACACACACGGAACGATCTATGACTATTATCTGGCTGTTCCGGCAGAGACCGCAAACGGCACGGAGTTGACCGTGGCATTCACCCCGGCTGCCGGTGTGTCGAGCAATTTCGTTATCTCGAAGCTCGGTGCCAATGTACCGAATCCGCCTCAGGGCATCAATTACATTTATGCTGCGGCATCCAACACCTACACTGCAACGATGACCGACGGCGCATCACTTGTGACGGCCTACGTTCACAATGATGTCAGAGGTGCGTTCAGCACATTTGACACCTATGCGTTCCATTTCTACACCTCGAAACCCGTCAGCATTTCCACCGGCGATCCTGTGTTCATCGCATGGAATGGCAATACTGGCTCTGTTGCTGGCCGCTACGGTTCCAACAAGATTCCCGGCGAATTTACGCTTTGGGTCGATACCCCGACTTCTGTGACAGTAAATGGTGTTGCGCAGTCTCCGGCACTGGAAAGTGAAACGGATGACAACTGCGGCTACACGATCACAACTTCTGAAGAAAACACACTTTCCATTGTTGTGGTCGCAAAGGGCGTAACCTACACCATTTCCTGCGGCACCAAGTCCCACACCCTGGCCGGCAGCGCACCGACCTCGGTTGTGAGCTATCTGCCCCTTGGCCAGTTCGCCAACAACTCCGGTTGGGGTTATCTCGGCACAAAGTTCGTAGGACCAAATAAAACTGCTCCTGAAACGACCGGCGTTTCGCTGGGTGCGTTCGGCGGCTTTATTGAGTTCTACTTTGAAAATGGTATCGAAGATAAGGCTACCAATCCCTATGGCGTTGACTTTGTGATCTACGGCAATGCGTTCAACGGCAACCCGGAGGCCGGTGCTGTGCAGGTTTCTGTCGATGGCACTACATGGTATGAGCTTGCCGGTTCCAACTACTATAAAAGCAATTTTACCGCCAATAATCCGGAAAATGGTTTCTCCAAGTTTTACACCGGCACTCTGCGTAACACCAGCGTCATTTACACCAAGGGTTCCAGCAGAGTAACCGCCAAACTCGGCAGTTTGAACGCAGCCAATTGCTGCCCGGCAGCATGGTTCCCGCTGACCACAAACTTTACTGCCTTTGAAAATGATCCGACCGGTGGCGCTACCTGCGATAGCCGTGTTTCCGTCAATCTTAGCGGTAACACGCTGACTTTTACCGGTGTTACGGCGATTGCAGATTCGGACACGACGGCTGACTATGCGTTCGGCTATGCAGACGTTACTCCGAACGGTAGCCCCAGCGAATACGGTGAAGCTGTGAACCCCTATACGCCGTACACTTCCGACAAGACCGGCGGCGATGGCTTTGACCTTGCTTGGGCCGTTGATATTGCAACCGGCGAACCGGTAAACCTGTCCGGTCAAAAGGTGAAATACGTCCGTGTTTATTCCGCTGTTTTGGATTTCGGCAGATTTGGTGAAACTTCTCCGGAAATCACCGGCATCTTTACTGCAAGAGGCACAAGCGGTAGCGCCGCGACGACTGATTTGGTTGTTTTGGATGCAGCAACGGAAGAAATTGAATTTGAAACCGAAAATAAAGCCTGCAAGCATATTTCAGCAGGATCGTATGTAATGTATTCTGGGGCGGATTATGTGTTTGTCAATGGCGTGAGCGTAGATGCAAGTAGCGGCTATTCGCTCACATTTGGATCTGGTGATACTGTGCAGATTATTACGCAGAATGGCACAGCATCTCCGTATGTCACAGTAATTAAATGCGACTGATTTTTAACGCAAATAGGAGGGAGCGCCTTTTCAGGCGCTCCTTCCTTTCTCTGGTGCTCATTATAGTTTTATTGTTCGGCCTTCTTCCCACAACTGTTTTTGCTGCCAGTACTTATACTATGACAGCGAAAACCGACGCTACTATGTTAGGAAAGTCCACTGCTTATAATGGTACAGAGTTAGACGTATATAAAGTTACACTGGACACCACTTTATATGACTCAATTACTTTTTATAAATCCTGTGCTGTAAAGCTACCTGAAACAGGAAAAAAACCATCCGATCAAGGTATAACCACAATTACTTCAGTATCATCAAAAGATGATCTTAATTATACTAGTGGTCAGACCTGTTACACTACTTTTAGCAAATATCTCACGGACGAAATAAAAACGCAAATAAAAGGTAGCGTTGCAGAAAAAAATGTGATTGGATTCTTTTGGTATCAAAGTAAAAGAGGAAAAGTAGCTGATATATTTGGGTTTTTGATTATCGAATGGCCTGATAACAATATACCTGAAGTACCTGATGCCAATATAGATGCATTACAAGAAACCGTTAAAAAAGTCACAGGAGAAAATGCCGATAATTTCTATCATTCCGGCGACCGTTGGAATGGTCGGCATTGGAGCAAAGACGGCTTCTGGGCGGATATGCAGCCAGCATTGACAACAGCGCAGAACCTTATTGCAAATCCCAAGGTGGAGCAGTCCGTGGTAGATGATGCGAATACTGCATTGTCTGATAAAATTGCTGAACTGATTCCTATAACGGAAGCCAATTCAACGGCGCTTTATGAGACTGTCAATACCACATGGCGCTGGCGGCAGGGAGAACTGAGCAATACGACCGGAACACCGGTCAGCGCAGATAACTGTACCGCTATTACATGGGATGCCTATGAAGCGGCATGGACAGCGGCAAAGACGCTGTTGGATTCGCTCTATGTGGATGGTACTGCTCCAGCTATTGATCGTCAGCCAGAACTTGATGCTGCGGTGTCGGCGGCTGATCCGCACAAGCTGGTCAACGCGGAGCTTTACAACACTGCTTACGAGGACTATCTGAGCAGCAAGGCAGAAGCCGAAGCACTGATCGAGCAGTATGACCCGGCCAAACTGAGCGAAAGCGATTACAGCACGGAGACGTGGGCGGCGTATGTCAGCGCCTACAATGTGCTCAAGGACGATATGGCGTACCGGATCATCGGCGGTACGACGGAAGATTACGCCATGCTGAAAGCGTTCAACGGCTATTATGCCTACAATGAAAGCGGTCAGTGGACGCATTATCCGGCACATATTGACGCGCTGAAGGATGCCCGCAAGCAGCTTGCCAGCACCAAGGACGTTACCATTTTCTTTACCTATATCAACAACTTCTCCGCACAGTACGAGGGGTTCCGGGGGAAAGGGACTGATCTGTATGCCAACGTCAGTCTTAGCCTGACAAGTGGAAACGCCACGCTCGGCGCGGCGTTTGACCTTGCTGGGATCGCTGTTGATACGCACAATGACACGACGCTCCCCGGCTTGGGGACGAGCAATAACGGCGACACGAACCCAGTGTTCGCGCTCTACATCAACGGCAGCCATTACGGAGATTACCGCTGGTCGGCAAAAGCAAAGTGGAACAACGTCCAGCTCCATAACGGCGACGATGTTCGTCTGGTGCGTATCCCGCTTCAGATGTTCAACAGTGAGGATTCATCCGGCTACGATTCTTCCAAGGTCTCGATCCTCCCGGCATCCCCCGGTTTCGGTTACTACGAAAACAGCTACGCTATGATCCACGCATCGGCTCCTGCCAGCACGACCGTGGGCGATCAGGCTGCGTTCTCGGCTACTGTGACCGGCGCATACGCAGGTGCATCCGGCAGTAAGAGCGCAGAGAACATCACGCTCTTTATCAGCGACCCGTCGGAGACGGAAACGCTGTCGCAGCCGACGCACAAGACAACGGCGACAACGGATGCCAGCGGCAATCTGGAATACATTTTCAGAGAACCCGGCTATTATACCGTCGCCATGTTCAATGTGACGCCGGACGATATGACGTATAAGTCTGTGTACGGCGAGGTCACGATTGGCGAGTATTACTCCCTGTATGCGGGTGATTACGCGATTGTCCATGTCACCGAAGCAGCAGACATCAATGCGCTGATTGCCAAGTACCGCAGTGAAAACCTTGCGGCGGCAAAAGCGTATTATGAGAGCTTCCACGACTACGATTTCACAACTGCGGACTATCGGACATTCACATCCGCATATAGCACGCTGAAATCCAACCAGAACTCCGCGACGACGTTCAAAGAGCTGATGGATCAGTTCGATACGGATTATGCAGCATTGCAGGCAGCAGGTACAAACGCACTTGACCATGCGGCTATCATTGCTGCGATCCGCAAGAACCTGTCCTATCTCCCGGACGATTTGAGTACGCTGACTGCGGGCAATAAAGATTTGGTTGAAGAAATCCAGACCGCTTACGCTGCCTTGAACTCGTATCAGAAATCGTTGTTGACGACGAACGAAAAAGCAACGCTGGAAGAACTGGCTGCAATCAAAACTGAGGAGCTTCCGGCTGTCGCTGTTGTGCATCTGGCTCTTGATGCGGATGAAAGCAAATTCCCGAAAATCACAGATGCCACTATGGGCGCGGCACAATTCGGTTACGAAAACCTGAAATGGAAACAGACCCCGAATCCTGACGGCAGCCTGCCCTCAATGTCTGGTAACTGGTGGAAGTTCTCTGGCAACTTGCCGGAAACTGCCTTGGCTGGCGATTATGTATTTATCCGCTATTATCTGGACACAACAGACGAGTTGTACTGGCCTGTCTGGTCGATTGACGGCGGTAAAACATGGCTGCGTTCCGAACCGCAAACGCTGACAAGCGTTCACGGAGTCGATTGGTCCGGCTACTATCTGATTTCTTACCAGATTCCGAAGAACGCCAAAGATGGCAGCACCGTCACGTTCAGCACGAAAATGGTTTCCAAGACGGATTACCAGCGGATGTTTGAAACGCTCGACGATAATGCGATCACCAAGCTGAAAAATGCGGCCATCGCCGTCGTTGAATCCGCGTTCAATGCCTGCGACAAGAGCAAGTATGATGAAGCTGGCATTGCCAAGCTGGAAGCTGCGCTGAAGTCCGGCAAGGACGCGATCAACGCTGCAACTACGGAATCGGCAATCAAGGCTGCCCGCGATGCAGCCGTTGCAGCGATCAAGACCGTACCGGAAGCAGGCAAGAGCATCACGACCGGCGACACCAAGTATAACTCCGGCACAATCGTCGGCACTGTGACTGTCAGCGTGGAGAACACGACGTACAACGCAGCTCCGTTCACCGGCACCATCGTCTCCGGCGAATACGAGCTTGGCACAAATGACAGCATGATGACCGTGATCCTCAAGGCACTGGAAATCGGCGGTTATTCGTGGAATGAGTACAAAACCAAAGACGACCTGACGGCCGATTCCTACAAGACTACCTATATTGCTTCCATCCATAAAGATGGGGAGTCTCTGTCTGAAAAGGACGGCACCAAGGGTTCCGGCTGGATGGGTACGCTGAACGATTGGTTTGTCAATCAGGGTTTTGCTGCGTTCACCTATAAGAACGGCGGCCTGAAATCCGGCGACGTGATCCACGTCGTGTTTACCACCAACCTCGGTGAAGATGTCGGCAGCTCGTGGACGAATAATGAAACGGCGCTGGCCAGTCTGGAGTTCAGCAGCGGTACGCTGACCCCGGCGTATGCGAAAGCGACGACCGATTATCTTCTGGTCATCCCCAATAAGCAGATCGGCACGCGCATCAACTATTCCGCCGCAAATAAGAATTTCCAGACCAGAGCTTATCTGAACACCTACGGCAGCGATAACGCCTACTACGCAAACGGCGACATTATGGCTGTTTCGTCCGGCGACGTGATCTATGTCGGCGTTGGTGATAAGAGCTGGCCCACCATGAACAAGGCTTCCAACTACACGACGACCCGCTACACCATCACCGTCGTGCAGAATGGCAATGCGGCAGATGTGCAGAAGCTCATTTCCAATCTTCCGTCTTCGGGCAAGCTCACGTTGGCAGATGCTTCGGATGTGCGCACGGCAAAAGCGCAGTTCGATTTACTGACCGATGAACAGAAAAAGAAAATCTCCGAAGCGCTGAAGAAGAAGCTGAACGATTGCTATACGGCCATTACGGACATGGAAGCAGCGAAGATCGTCTCTGACGCGATTGCTGCCCTGCCTGCAACACCGACCGTCGATGACATTGGCACAATCCGCTCCGCAGAAGAAGCCTATAACAAACTGACGGATGAGCAGAAAGGCTATCTGACACAGCGTGAGGTCGATAAGCTGAACAATGCGGTTTCCGTCGTTTCTACGCTTGAAGTCGGTTATGTAACTGGCCTGATCGCAGCCCTCCCCGCAAAGGATGCTGTGACAGCACAGGACCGCGCAAAGATTGAAGCTGCACGCACTGCGTACAACAATCTGAGCGAAGCGCAGAAAAAGCAGGTCAGCAATTATTCCAAGCTGACAGACGCCGAAGAAGCGCTTGAAAATCTCGGTAAGACCGCGATTTATGAGGAGTACCTCAACAATGTACTCGAATACGTCAAAGCGGAGACGTACAATCCGTCTCTCGGCTCGACCTATGGCGAGTGGGCGGTTCTGGCCGAAGCCAGAGGCAATGTCAGCGCATCGGTCTGGTACGACAAATATCTGAGCAATATTGCAAAAAGTGTTGCTTTGATGAACGGCAAGCTCGATCCCACCAGTACGCAGACCAAGCATACCGAGTATTCCCGCGTCATTCTGGCGCTGACCGCGCTCGGTGAGGATGCGACGAAGTTCACCGGCTCCAACAGCACGGTCTACAACCTTGTTGAACCGCTGTTTGAGAAGAACGGCAGCACCTACCGCGTTTCCGAGCAGGGCAACAACGGCACGGCATTTGCACTGATTGCACTGGATTCCGGCAACTATTACGACAATGCGACCGGCACAACTGCACGCAATGCGTGGATCAATAGCTTGCTTGACGCGCAGATCAGCGATGGCTCTTGGGGCATCGATGCAGATTTCCCCGGCTCCAACGTTGATATGACGGCAATGGTCGTACAGGCATTGGCTCCGTATTGCAGCACGAATGCCACTGTTAAGGCTGCGGTAGATAAGGCGGTGGAATGGCTGTCTGCTGAATACCAGAAAACCGGCGATTATGGCAGCTCCGAATCCGCCGCACAGGTCATTGTCGCGCTGTCTGCGCTTGGCATTGATGCAAAGACCGACAGCAGATTCCAGCATAATGGCATCAGCGTTCTGTCGAACTTCTTGAGCTACGCGGATCCCAACTCCAAGGGATTCCTGCACGACAAGCAGCCGAACAGCACGGTCAATCAGATGGCATCTGAGCAGGCGGCCTACACGCTCGTTGCGTATGACCGCTATGTAAACGGAAGCAAGCGACTGTACGATATGTCCGACGTGACAAAACGCGAGAACGCGGATGCACAGGCTGTTATCGACATGATCAACCAGATTGGCTATGTCGATGAATCCAGCTATAACGCGATTGCGGAAGCGCGCAATGCCTACAACAAGCTCTCTGCTGCTGACAAGGAAAAGGTCACGAACTACAATACCCTGACTGCTGCCGAAACTTCGTACAAGGCAATTCTGAAGCAGAAGCAGACAGATCAGTACAAGGCATTGAAAGCGCACTATGACGATCTTCTGAACGACAAAACCAAGAAGTACGGTACCGCCGCAAAGAAGAAACTCGCAAGCATTCTCCAGCAGGCACAGACGGATATGAACGCTGCGGAATCCTGCGAGCGTGTCACGGCCATCTATGAAAAAGCTATTACTGATCTGGATGCTGTCAAGCCTGGCGACATTGAAGTTACATTCCGTCTCATCGGCGCGCTCGAAGCAACGCAGGATGTTGACCTGACGACCGACAGCTATCTGCCCGAATACGTCACGTGGGTTCCCACCAAAACGTATGCGCTGCAAGAGAACGCTACGGTTTATGACCTCTTTACCGAAGCCATGAGCGATGCAGGCTTGCGGTATATCGGTGCGGAAAGCAACTACGTCAGCACCATCTATGCCCCGTCCTGCCTTGGCGGATACACGCTGAGTGAGTTCACCAACGGCAAGAAGTCCGGCTGGATGTACACCGTCAACGGCACGCATCCGAATCAGGGTCTCAAGAACTGGACACTGAACGACAATGACGTGGTTGTCTGGCACTATGTCAACGACTATTCGCATGAAGTCGCCGACTGGTTTAACGATCCGAATTACCCGTCGCTTGGCAATGGAACCTACTACAACGGCTGGCTCCGCGCTGCGGACATCAGCCCCGAACAGTATGTCAATGAGCTGCTGGGCAAGATTTTGAAGGTTGGCAAGAACGGCACGGTCGAACCGAAGCTAACATTCCAGCACATCGGCAAGTCTGTTACCTTCACCTTCAAACCGGACACCGGCTATAAGGTCAAGGACGTCAAGGTCAACGGCAAGTCTGTCGGCGCAGTCAAGACCTATACCATTGACAAGCTCACGGTATCGACCAGAATTGAGGTCGAATTCACCGACGAATCGCTTCCGTTCACAGACGTGCGCAGGAGCGACTGGTTCTACGAGGATGTTGCATTCGCGTATGAAAACGGTCTGTTCGCAGGCACGAGCGACACAACGTTCTCTCCGAACGCATCCATGACCCGCGCGATGCTCGTCACGGTTCTGTACCGTCTGGAAGGCCAGCCCGCAGTCAACGGTCGCAGCGGATTCTCGGATGTCCAGTACAACGGCTACTATGAGGACGCTGTGACGTGGGCAGCCGACAACGGCATCGTCAACGGAACCAGCACCACGACGTTCTCTCCGAACGCAAATGTCACCCGTGAACAGATGGCGGCAATTCTGTACCGCTATGCGCAGTACAAGAAGTACAATACCGCCGCAAGCTCCAGCTTGAATGGCTTTACAGACCAAGCAAGCGTGTCCGGCTATGCCACGGCTTCGCTGGAATGGGCTGTTGCCGAAAAGCTGGTCAACGGCAGTGCAGGTAAGCTCATGCCGACCGGCAACGCCACCCGCGCACAGGTTGCAGCCATTCTCCACCGCTTTGTGGAAAATGTAGCGACCACCAAATAACACCTTGCAGCACAGGACTGCCCCCTTTGGGGGGCAGCCCTGATTGCCGCATTTATAGGGGGAAATACAAATGAGAAGAATCAAACGAATTTCTGCTTGGATTCTGACCCTTGCAATCCTTTTGACGCTGACCGTTCCAGCGTTGGCGGCGTCCGGCGTCCAGAATGAAGTACAAGGCAGCGCCGCTTATATGGTGTCCGCAGTCAAATCCCCGGAGGTCGGTTCCATTGGCGGCGAATGGGCAATTATCGGTCTTGCCCGTTCTGGTTACACTGTTCCCACAAATTACTATGAAGATTACTATGCGCGCGTCGAGAAGTACGTCAAAAACTGCTCCGGCGTGCTGCATGAAAGAAAATACACCGAGTATTCCCGCGTCATCCTCGCGCTGACCGCCATTGGACGCGATCCGTCCAAGGTCGCGGGCTACAACCTTTTAATGCCGCTGGGCGATTTTGAAAAGACCATCTGGCAGGGTCTGAACGGCCCCATTTGGGCATTGATCGCGCTGGATTCCGGCAATTACGAGATTCCCAAAAATCCCGCCGCAAAAACGCAGGCAACCCGGCAACTCTACATCGATGAAATTCTGAATAGCCAGATGAAAGACGGCGGCTGGAGTCTGACCGGCACCGGAGATTCCGACGTGGACATTTCCGCAATGGCATTGCAGGCACTTGCAAAATATCAGGATCAGAAAGCGGTCAAAACCGCGACAGACAAGGCTCTGACCTACCTTTCCAAAGCGCAGGACAGCAAGGGCGGCTACGCATCGTGGGGCACGACCAACGTCGAATCCGTCGCGCAGGTCGTGGTCGCGCTCTGTGAGCTGGGGGTTTCTCTGGACGACAGCCGCTTTGTGAAAAGCGGTCACACGCTGACGGAAAATCTTCTCTCGTTCCGGCAGTCTAACGGCGGCTTCTATCACGTCCTCGACGGTTCGGACGGCAACAATCAAATGTCCTCGGAACAGGGGTTCTATGCCCTCGTTGCTATTGACCGCGCAGCAAACGGTCAAAACAGTCTGTACCGCATGAGCGACGTGGCGAAGAACACCTCAAAACCCGCCACGAGCGTCAGCAAGGGCAATGTAGACGCTTCTGTGAGTGTCCCCGGTGTGACCGCCCCCGGTACAACGTTCTCGGACATCAAGAATCACGCAAACAAAGCGGCTATCGAAGAACTTGCCTCGCGCGGCATCATCAATGGCATGGGCAAGGGCACGTTTGCCCCGAATAAGACCATGACCCGCGCGGAATTTGCCGCTATCGTCACACGCGCCCTCGGTCTGGCGGCAAAGGACACGAAAGCCTTTACGGACGTTCCCAGCTCCAAATGGTACGCCGGTTACATCGGCACAGCCAACAGCAGCGGCATTGTCAACGGCGTTGGCAGCGGCAAGTTTAATCCGGACGGCACCATCACCCGGCAGGAGGCTGCCGCGATGGTCGCCCGTGCCGCAAAACTGTGTGGCCTTGATCCATCGATGGACGAAGCAGCGACAAAGGATATGCTGGCACAGTTCGGAGATTACCGCAGCGTGGCATCCTGGGCGAAGAAACCGATGGCGTTCTGCTACTCCGTCAATATCCTCGACCAGAGTGACCTCAATATTGAACCCACAAAAGCGATTCTGCGCTGCGAGATCGCACAGATGCTTTACAATATGCTGAGCGCTGCGGAGTTGATCTGATATGACATTTTGGCAGAAACACAAATGGAAAATCCTTGCGCCGGTACTGATCGTACTGGTGCTGGCGGCGGCGTTCATTTTTGGCGACCGGAATATGCCGAAGCAGAAAGACCCATTGGCACAGCCGACCGTTGCTGCCCCGGTGGAGACACCGGCGCAGAACGCGGCGGAATCAAATACGCCGGACAAG
>ULVN01107640.1_pt1 | contig 11917 bp, 8 predicted proteins | sample 1959491 | NCBI WGS metagenome assembly ULVN01 (sample SAMEA4835787, study PRJEB28245) | human gut metagenome | biome: gut microbiome; material: fecal sample | place: Denmark | collected 2008 | reverse complement strand
ACCGCCACCTTGTACGCCTCAAGTATATGCTCTCTGTCGTAGAGCGCAGAAACAAGCATGAGAAGCGTTGACTCCGGCAGATGGAAATTCGTGATGAGCGCATCAATAACCTTGAACTTGTATCCTGGGTAAATGAAAATATCTGTCCATTTGCTTCCTGCATGAACTGTTCCGTCATCGTCCGACATGGACTCAAGTGTTCTTGTACTCGTCGTTCCTACGGACACAACTCTTCTGCCTGCCGCCTTTGTCTCATTTATCATATCCGCCGCATCCTGCTCTATGATACAGAACTCTGAGTGCATGTGGTGATCCAGTATGTTCTCTTCCTTAACTGGTCTGAACGTTCCAAGTCCGACATGAAGTGTCACGTGCGCGATCTTTATTCCCTTTGCCTTGATCTGCTCAAGCAGCTCTGTTGTAAAATGCAGTCCGGCGGTAGGTGCTGCCGCAGAACCGTCATGCTCTGCATAAACTGTCTGATATCTATTCTTGTCCTCAAGCTTATGTGTGATATATGGAGGGAGCGGCATCTGTCCCAGCTCGTCAAGAATCTCCTCGAATATTCCATCGAACTCAAATCTGATGAGTCTGTTGCCCTCCTCAACGATATCGACAACCTCACCCACAAGTTTGCCCTTTATAAGACCGGTCTCAGGATCAGGTTCATTTGACTCTGATCCAAACACTATACGTGCACCTACCTTACACTTTTTGCCCGGTTTTACCAGAGTCTCCCATGTACAGTCGTCCTTTCTCTTCAGAAGAAGAACCTCTATGGATGCTCCCGTATCCTCCTTGACGCCCATAAGTCTCGCCGGAAGAACCCTTGTATCGTTGATGACCAGACAGTCTCCCGGATTCAGGTAGTCTATCACATCATAAAAGTGCTTATGCTCTATCGTATTGTCCTTCCTGTCCAGGACCATGAGACGTGACTCACTTCTTTTGAGGAGTGGGTCCTGTGCTATAAGCTCCTGTGGCAGATCATAGTAAAAATCTGTTAATTTCATCATAACGTAATTCCTCACATATTTATTCACACAAAAATAACTGTCCGGCGCTGGATATATACAATATCTCCGCGCCAAACAGTTACATATTATACTACTATCGCAAATATTTCAAGGATAGCAGGTAACGCTTTCCATGTCAAAACTCCAGGCTATCCGCATTGAGTAGAAAATACTTCATGCCCATAATTACAAATCCTTCATCATTTCTCCACGGCTTTTTAGTTCCATTTACTATCACTATCTTCTTAAATGAATCCGGTATATTCCTAAATGAATTAAGTTCCTGTGTCTGCTTTTCCTCGGAGGTCATATCGTATGCTACCTGAATATAGTACCTCTGACTGCCCTGGTTTACTACGAAATCGACCTCCAACTGCTTATGAATCCTCTTTCCTTCACCATTCTTTGCAAATACATCAACTATACCAACATCCACATTATATCCTCGGATAAGCAACTCGTTATACACGATATTCTCCATAATATGAGTAGGCTCCTGCTGTCTGAAATTCAGTCTGGCATTTCTAAGTCCTATATCCGTAAAATAATATTTCAGATTTGCCCCCACATATTTCCTGCCTTTAATATCATATCGGTCCGCTTTAGAAATCAAAAATGCTTCTTCAAGATAATCTATATGGTTGGATATGGTCTTGTTGCTGTAATTGCTTCCTCGTTCACTCTTAAATGTATTTGATATTTTAGTTGGATTGGTTGGGGAACCTATTGCAGAAGCAAGAACATCTACCAATGTACCTATTTCATCAACATTTTGAATTCTGTTTCGCTCTATCACATCTTTGATGTAAACATTAGTGAAAATATTTTTCAGATACTCAGATTTTTGGCGCTCTACAGAAAACTGTGCCACCTGTGGCAGTCCACCATATGTCATATACTCTTCCCAAGCATCATCATAATCCCCATCGAAAGCAGCATAGAATTCTGCAAATGATAAGGGATAAATTCTTATCTCATCTCCCCTGCCTCTAAATTCTGTTACTATATCACTTGATAAAAATCTAGAATTGCTTCCAGTCACATATACATCAATATTTCTAATGCGAAGCAAACTATTCAGCACTTCCTCAAATCGGGGCATAAACTGTACTTCGTCCAAAAGCAAATAATATTTCTGATCGTCTTGCATTGTATCTTTGATATACTGATAACACTTTTGGGGATCTCTCAGTTCTTCGTTTTCAATACCATCTAAGGCAATCTCAATAATATGGTCATTATCTACACCACTCTCCAATAGATATTTTTTAAACAACACAAATAACAGGAATGATTTTCCACATCTTCTAATTCCTGTGATGATCTTTATCATGCCATTATCTTTTCTTATCTTTAACTGTTCAAGGTAGGAATCTCTCTTAATCTCCACAGTACCGCTCCTTATTTTTGTGAATTGCACGAATTTTAGTAATATAATTTTACTACTCGACCTTCTTGAATTCAATAGCCATTACTATTTTTTGTGTATGTGCACATTTTTATGTAATGAAATATCAAAAAAAGAAATACCACCCGGCAACAGACCTTCTGGGGTACACCTCATTTACGGTCTGTTACCAGGTGGTATTTAAAATATATAATATCGATCACGCTAAACCAGATCTGCACCACTTGCCGGTTTCCCGGCAGTGGTTATCAACTATTACGCTCTGATCTCGATTCCGAGCTTACCGAGCTCCTTGAGGATCTTGGCAATGATTCCATCGACCTCTGACGTCTCAAGTGTTCTATCCTTAGCACGGAATGTCATTGTGTAAGCCACTGACTTCTTGCCATTTGCGATCTGCTCACCCTCGTATACATCGAAGAGCTTGTAGCTCTCAAGCAGCTTGCCGCCACATTTCTTTATGACTTCCTCTATCTGTCCGACAAATATTTCCTTGTCCACAACAAGACTCAGATCTCTTGTACTTCCAGGGAACTTTGCAATTCCTTCATACTTGATGTCGAAACTTGACAGCATAACCAGTGTAGGCATATCTATAACTGCAACATATACCTCCCCCTTAAGGTTGTAATTATCACATACCTCAGGATGTACCTGTCCGATATATCCGATCGTCAGGTTACCTTTCTTGAGCTTTGCCTGACGGCCCGGATGAAGGAATGTGTACTCTGACTCAGGCTCGTATGTCACCTGTCCCTTGAGACCAACCTTGTCTGTAAGCTCCTCGAGAACTCCCTTGAGATCAAAGAAATCTCCCTGACCATACATACCGATAGTCAGCTTCATTCTCTCCTCCGGAAGCTCTGTGAGTGGAAGTGACTTTGGAAGGTATACATTTCCGAACTCATAAAGTCTTGCGATCTTGTTCTTTCTATTATAATTTGTTGCCAGTGATGTGAGAACACCGTTCAGTGATACTGTTCTCATGATACTGAAGTCCTCGCCAAGAGGATTTGCTATTGTAACTGTCTTTCTGAACTCGCTGTCAGCAGGAAGAAGCAGCTTGTCAAATACCTTAGGGCTCTCAAATGAGTAGCACATACCGCCAGAGAAACCATTTGCCTCAAGGACATCCCTTGCGATGGCATTGATCATCTGGTCGTATGGGAGCTTACCAACTGTTGCCTCACCTCTTGGAAGTGATACAGGAATGTTGTCATATCCGTAGAATCTTGCAACCTCCTCTGCCAGATCTGCCATACAGTTCAGATCCTGTCTGAAGCTTGGCACATCCAGTGTGTTTGTCTCTGCATCGTATGTGAGACCAAGTCTGCCGAAGTAGTACAGCATCTTCTCAGGCTCAACATCTGTTCCGAGAAGCGCATTCATCTTGTCAGGCTCAAATGGAAGCTTCTTGTCCTGTACAGGATTTGGATATACATCGACAGCTCCGCCGACTACCTCACCTGCACCCATCTCCTCGATGAGCTGGCACGCTCTGTCTATTGCCTCCATAGCAAGATTTGGATCAAGACCCTTTGTGAACTTGGCTGCCGCATCAGTTGCAAGTCCGATTCTTCTCGATGAAAGTCTGATATTTGTTCCATCGAAGCATGCTGCCTCAAAGAGCAGTGTCTCGATGCTGTCTGTTACCATGGAATTCTCGCCGCCCATGATTCCGGCGATACCGATCTCCTTCTCGCCGTCACAGATCATCAGAACGTCATGGTCAAGCTTTCTCTCCTGTCCATCAAGCGTGACAAATGTATCTCCGTCATTGGCACGGCGTACTACAATCTTGTTGCCAGCTATAGTGCTGAGATCATATGCGTGCATTGGCTGTCCGTACTCTTCCATGACGTAGTTTGTTATATCGACAAGGTTGTTGATCGAACGGATTCCCTGTGAAGCAAGTCTCTGCTGCATCCACTTTGGTGAAGGTCCGATCTTCAGGTTCTTGACAACCCTTGCTGTGTATCTAGGGCAGAGGTCAGGATCCTTTACTTCTACTGATATATAGTCATTGACGTCCTCGTCATTTCCTGTCTTTGTTACCACTGGTGGGTAAAATGGCTTGTCAAATGTAGCTGCTGCCTCTCTTGCCATACCGATCATTGAGAAACAGTCTACTCTGTTGGATGTGATCTCGTACTCAACTACAACATCGTCAAGTCCAAGTGCCTTCACAGCGTCATCGCCCGGCTTCACACCTGACTCCACTGGGAATACATACACGCCATCCTCCGGTGCTTCCGGATAAAAGTCTCTTGATGAACCAAGTTCCTCTATACCGCACATCATACCATTTGACAAGACGCCTCTGAGCTTACCCTTCTTGATCTTGATTCCGTCAGGGTATTCATTGTTGTCACCGTGTGCTGCCGCAACCTTACCACCGTCAAGTACAAGTGGGATGAGATCATCGACCTTTACATTCTTTGCTCCGGTCACGATCTGAAGAGGCTCCGCCTGTCCAACATCTACCTGACATACTACAAGCTTGTCCGCATCCGGATGCTTCTCCATAGTAAGAATCTTGCCGACAACGATCTTGTCAAGATTCTTGTCCTTCTGTTCGTAACCCTCTACATGTGATCCTGAGAGAGTCATGGCATCTACAAACTCCTGAGCTGTCACGTCCAGATCAGGAACATATGCCTTTATCCATGAAATTGGTGTATTCATCTATTCGTCCTCCTATTTAAAACTGATCTAAGAATCTCATGTCGTTCTCGTAGAGAAGTCTCATGTCATCTATCTCATACTTGAGAAGTGTTACTCTCTCAAGTCCGATTCCAAATGCAAATCCTGAATATACCTCAGGGTCTATTCCACAGTCGCGGAGAACCTTTGGATGAACCATACCACATCCAAGGATCTCTATCCATCCGCTGCCCTTACATACACGGCAGCCCTTACCGCCGCACTTGAAGCATGTGATATCACACTCTGCTGAAGGCTCTGTGAATGGGAAGTGGTGAGGTCTGAACTTGACCTTTGTGTTCTCACCGAAGAACTCCTTTGCCCACTGCGCCAGTGTTCCCTTGAGGTCAGCCATGGTTATTCCCTTGTCTATTACAAGTCCCTCTACCTGATGGAACGATGGTGAATGTGTTGCATCAACCTCATCAGCTCTGAATACTCGTCCAGGTGAGAGTATTCTGATCGGAAGATTGCCCTTCTCCATGATTCTCGCCTGAACAGGTGATGTCTGTGTACGAAGAAGGATATCCTTTGTAACATAGAATGTATCCTGTTCATCCTTTGCAGGGTGATTTGCAGGGATATTCAGCAGCTCAAAGTTGTACTTGTCGTACTCTACCTCTGGTCCCTCAACTATCTCGTAACCCATGCCGATGAATACTCTCTCCAGATCCTCAAGAGCTATCTGGTTTGGATGTCTGTGTCCTGTGAGCTTCTTAACACCAGGAAGTGTTACATCTATTGTCTCTCTCTTCATCTTCTCAGCACGGAGTGCTCTGTTGATGGATTTTGTCTTCTCGTCGAGGGCAGTCTCTATCGCCTGACGTGCCTCATTTACCATCTGACCAACCTTTGGTCTGTCCTCCGGTGCAACATCCTTCATGCTTTTGAGAACCTGTGTGAGTTCTCCCTTCTTACCGAGTATCGCCACCTTCACATCGTTCAGTGATGATACAACCTCTGCGCTCTCGATCTTCGCAAGAGCCTCTGCCTTGATGGCTTCCAACTTGTCTCTCATCGTATTTCTCCTTTTACTTCCATCTAAGTATCTGCCGATACCTACTATTTCTATCGGGCTGCCACGATTTCTGTATGACAGTTTACTGCATAAAAAAACCGTCCCCGATATGCTGTTATACATACCAGGGACGGATATATCCGCGTTACCACCCTGATTCCAGATACACACGTTCATCTCTATGAACATCTATCTGACTCTCATTAGACACTTAACGCATGTCACTCGCCGCAGCCTACACAATCAGTACATCATATATCCTGATCTTCTGCCGAGGAGACTCTGATGTGAAATTAAATGTACTGCCCTTCCAACCAGGCTTCCAGCCGCTGACCCGGTCTCTCTGTGGACGACCCATACATCTTTTGCATCGTCTCTGTCCTTTTTTATATTTTACATTAGTGATAATATACCCATTGCCGGCAGTTCGTCAACATTTTTTCTTGCGAAGTAATCCTCTGTCTATGAATTTGTTGAGTTCCGCACCTATGAGCATCACATACATACACATATACAGCCACAATGCCAGAAGAATAATACTTGCAAGGCTTCCATACATATATGTGTTTATCCCTGCTATATTTATGTAGCTTGCCACGCCAAATGACAGGAGCATCCACAGGCACGTGCTGAAAACCGCTCCAGGAACTGCTGTCTTTATCCTTATCTTTCCAACCGGAAGGGCCCAATAAGCCAGGATCATGACACCAAACAATATCGTTGGAGCAAACCCTATCTTAACCAGTGACAGGATATGTGCCACAGGATCCACCATATGGAAACCATTGACATTCTCAAGTCTTACCAATATATTCGCCACCACGACATCGCCCAGAATATATATAACCATCACTGCAATAAGCATGACGCAGAAAATCAATGTATAAAGTGTGTGTATGGCTCTTCTGAGAAAATAGTTTACGCTGTCCTCTCTGCCCGATATAAATGTCAGGCCTCTTCCAATCGCCATCGTCCCCTTAGATGCAGACCAAACCGTGAGCAGCACAGAAACCGTAGTCATGACCACCGTACTTCTGCTGTCATAGATCTCCGTCACCATGAAATCAAAATTAGACTGGATAGCATTTGGTATGATCTCGTTTATCAATCCTACTACCTGATCCTGCGTAAACGGAAGGTATTTGACCAGCGTCAACAATGCCATCATCAACGGAAAAACAGAAAGCAGCAAGAAGAATGCCGCCTGCGCCGCAAATGAAGGGATCTGATCTTTATTCATCTCAGCCATAAACAACCTGACCTTGTAATAAAGGCGAATGATATTTCTCCTTATATTCATATATTATCTCCGCTATTTGTTTTTACATAACCCGACACATTTACTCTACTGAACTCAGCACTGCTCCATTATAATAATGACTTATGATATCTCCGGCCGAATATCCAAGACCCGCAAGTGCATTTGCACCATTCTGGCTCATTCCAACGCCGTGTCCGTATCCGCCGCCCTTGAGTATATACATATTATTGTCTTTCTTGACGTAATAGAAGTTACTTGGAACTCCTGTCCAGCCTGTGAGTTCTGAGCCATCCTGCTCAGTTATGGCCTTGCCATCCGTTGCAAACAGCACTCTAATATTGTTCTGTCCGCTCACAACCACAGTGCCATCGCTTCCCTTTATCGTGACCTCCTTGACCAGACCGCTGTCGTCTCTGCCAGTCATCTCTATGGATTCTATCTTGCCAACAGATGTTGCAGACACATCTGAACACCTTGAAAGTCCTGTCTCAATGGCACTTCGCATCTCATCTTCGGTATAAGAGACTGTCCATCTGTACATAGGATAATCCCTCTCTACCACATCCGTGTCTGTCTTGCCATCCATGAAATCCCTGAATGCATCCTCATCACTGAAATGAGGGATATCAAGTGCAGTATTCTGTATTCTCGTACATGTATATGGCATGCTGCCACCCCAGACCTGATCACTCGTTGTTGTCGTTCCACAGGATGTAGAGAAGTACACTGCATTTATGATCTCGCCGTTATATGTCGGAACAATTCCCGCCGTCTCCTGAACCGCAGCTATGGAATTGTCGGTCTCCGGGAAATTGTTGTACACCTGACATGCAGTCGTATCATCCAGATCGGCATTATATCCATTGTAATTGCTTCCCAGCTTTCTATATGTAAATCCTCTTGCACATATCGCCTGTGCCTTGAGTGCCTCTTTATTGTAGCTTGCTGACACCTCACTTGATACTACGCCATACAGATACTGCTCTATATCGACCTGATTAACTATAAGAAATCCGCCCGAATCCTTTGTTATATCGAGTACGCCGTGATAGCTTGGAGAACCACCAGACTTGCTGAGACTGGACACTGTGATACGCCCATCTGAGCTGTCAGGCTGGACAACTATGCTCGACGCTTTGGCGTCACTTCCCAGTGATACCAGCTCGTTTGCCTTATACTCCTTCTTCTTGCCATCACTTGTGACAGAAAATGCAGTATTACACGAAAACTCCACATAACTCTGCTTATAGTTACCCCCATTCGTCAGGATAACCCTCACGCTGTTTTCCATACCGGAGATCACAACAGACGAACCACCATCACCACGTCCGCCGGAAGTTCTGTCTCCACTGGAATTCCTGATGGATGCTGTCTTTGCCGGCTTCTCCTTTGCCGCTATGGAACCGGCGCCCTGGATAGTATAGTCATATTCCTGTATCACGCTGTTGTCATCTGTATCTGATGATGCATACTGCTTGAGATCCGCCGTGGGATCATCCGGAGCCTCGATCACCACAGTCTCAACAAGACTTCCTGAAGACTCGGTGCTGTCCTCCGTCGTATTCTCCCCCATACGGCTCTTTCCTGTAATGAACACATATCCAACGACAAATATCAATATAATCGTGATAAAACTTACCACTTTGAAGTTTTTATTATATTTTATCTTCTGATACCATTTCTTTCGCTGATCTATACGCATTTTTAATCCCCATTCCTTAATTACAGAGAAAAAGCAGCATGTACATGCTGCTTTTTTGTCTTTTGTAATAAACTGAAATGCGCCCTTGCTTTTGAGTCCTAGCAGCGCTAGGTGGGCAACCGCAATTGTATATCTGCCTTCCACTAGAACTTATATAACGAGGCTTGACTTCAATAGCAATGATATAGGAATCCCGTTTATTCAAATGTAGGTTCAAAATCACAAGAGACTTATTACATCTCAGCTTTGAACCCATTATACATTACCTTTACATGACTTGCAAGAAATTTTCTCATCAACTTTAACCAACTTTTTACATAATTCCCATGCCATATTCTGCACATATACACACCTTGAAATAGTCTTCTTATATGTGGTAAGATATAAATACTTATGGATATTTCTAATTATGAAAGGCAGGTGTATATATGGACAGATCCACTTTACAATTGACAATAGGTATTCTTCTCGGAATATTCCTTTTGGTGCTTGTGATTCTCACCGTCGTCTATGTCAGAAGACGCCTCGCAGAAAAAAGAGAGACAGCCATGAGGGATCCTGACATTTTTCAGGATGAAACTCTTAGAGATGATCACAGTGAGAGCAAGGGCTACTGGCTGAACAAAGACGATCTGGAAGAGGCCGATCAGTCATACCGTCTACGCTATTACCATTACTTTGATAACATCGACGAATGCATCCAAGATCTTATCGTAGAGATGTATGACTGCGGATTCGTCAGAACCGAAGATATATTTGTGGCAGCATATGGAGAAGATGCACTTACACCCGATTCATTTATATATATGACGGATGCAGATTGTGACCTTGAGAAGGCCAAAGCGGCACTTCCACCTGTAAGCGAAAAGAGCCAGAAGATCATCTACGATCTGTGGACATCCTATGTGGAAGAGCTCCTGGATACCGTTGAGATCCATACAACAGAGGCAAATAAGAACATCATCAAAGATGCACTTATGGTATACGGCCGCAAGAAGATCACCACTCTTCTTCGCAGCCCTGAATAAAACAAAAGCTTTCAAAGGAGATTTTTAACATGAAAGACAACTGTATAGTAGCTCAGTCAGGAGGACCTACCGTGGCGATAAACGCTTCGCTGGCAGGTGTTATAGACGGAGTTAAAAAGAGCAACAAATTTACCCGTGTATATGGTGCGATCCATGGAATACAGGGAGTGTTGGAGAATAATTTCATAGACCTTTCTCTTATGGCACTGTCAAAGTTCCCGCTGGTCAACACACTGGAGCTTTCTCCAGCCATGTACCTCGGATCATGCCGTTACAAGCTTCCTGATTTTGAGGCAGACTCCAAACCATACGAGATCATATTTGACAGATTTGAAGAATACAAGGTTGCTGCATTCTATTATATAGGAGGCAACGACTCCATGGACACAGTGGATAAACTGAGCAAATACGCTGAGAAGATCGGATCAGACGTGAAGATCATCGGCATACCTAAGACCATCGACAACGACCTGTGCCATACAGATCACACACCTGGTTTTGGATCTGCAGCCAAATATGTCGCATCCACCATGCTTGAGATTGCACACGACACATATATATACCACATTCCAAGTGTTGTCATAGTAGAGATAATGGGAAGAGATGCCGGCTGGCTCACTGCAGCTTCATGCCTTGCAAGGAATGACTACAGTCCTGCCCCACACCTCATCTACCTCCCAGAGGTTGATTTCGATGAGAATCGGTTTATTGATGATATCAAGAATGTACTCAAGACATCAAGATGTGTCATCATAGCAGTATCCGAGGGTATTCACGACAAGGATGGCAACTACATCAGTGCCACCTCCGCCGTAGCAGACAAATTCGGACACGCCCAGCTCAGTGGAACCGGCAAGGCTCTGGAAAGTCTGGTAAAGGACAGAATGGACATAAAAGTTCGCTCAATAGAGCTTAACGTTCTCCAGAGATGTGCAGCACATATTTCATCCAGAACAGATATAAATGAATCATTTGCACTTGGTCAGGCAGCAGTGAAGTACGCCGCAGAGGGAATGACCGCAGTCATGTCGACTATCAAGCGTGTCTCCAACGATCCATATCAGTGGATCATTGAGCCTGAAAATGTATCACTCATCGCAAATCAGGCCAAGACCATTCCACCCGACTGGATAACACCTGAGAAGAACGATGTAACACCTGAGATGGAATCATACCTCAGGCCACTGATCATAGGTGAGGTTTCACTGCAGTACAAGGACGGACTTCCTATGTATCTGCCGGTTAATCATCTGCTGTAATATATAATATCTTGTTCAATAAAAGGCATAAATTATATGGTTCTATGAAAGCCATATAATTTATGCCTTTATTATCACATAACATCCTTATTCTCAAAATACATCATCCCGCTGGTCATCGTGATCAGCAAGAGGCCGCCCGCAACCGCAAGTCCGCTCTCCGGGCTGATTCCATCCTCCACCACATATGACATCCTCTGCCACATCGTGTAGTTGCCTATAAAGTACCACGCCGTATAGTACGCCGAGAGTACGTACAGTGCACACACTCCTGCAAAACTCACAACCGGATTCACCAGGAATCCTACAAGCACCTGGACGGCACTCACCGCCATGGATATGAGAACCGGAAGTATCACGGAAAGAAGAAGCACATCAAAGCTTCCAAGACTCACCACTGCCGAAGGATACAGCTCCGCCGCCAGTGACTTAGTCAGCTTAAAACTCATATCTGCCCCGTAAAACCTGGCTTGCAGCGCATGCCGCCAGATAACCTACAGCAAAATACACTGCCACCGACAA
>ULVN01082137.1_pt1 | contig 11917 bp, 4 predicted proteins | sample 1959491 | NCBI WGS metagenome assembly ULVN01 (sample SAMEA4835787, study PRJEB28245) | human gut metagenome | biome: gut microbiome; material: fecal sample | place: Denmark | collected 2008 | reverse complement strand
GCATGGCCGCCGTAATGGCCGTGGCGTCCAGCACCGGCACATCCAGCCGGCCGTGGCGCAGGGATTGCAGCCCCAGCCGGATAAAGCCCAGGGTATGGTACCAGCCCCGGACCATCCGGATGGGCAGGGGCAGGAACCACTTGCAGGCAAAGTGACGGGCCAGCAGGGTGATCAGCCGGTTCCGGTACTGCCGGTTCAGCATCAGGGCTCCAGCCTTTTCTTTGGTGGCTTTCCGCAGGTCCGGATCGTTCATGTTCAGCCGGGCCAGGGCCTTCAGGATCCCTTCCCGGATCTTCCCCAGATCATCGGGCCGGTACAGCACGGCAATGCCCGCTGCTCCTGAATACAGCTTCACCTTCCGGATCCCGGGGACCCGTTCCAGGCCGCCCAGGATGGCCGCTCCCTGTTCCAGGCTGAAGGAACGGACATTCCGCCCTTCCTGGGCCAGGCAGCGGACCCGGAGACGGCCGGCGGTTTCATGTTGGATTTGAAATTTCATGGCGTTTCCGCTCCTTTCTCAACGAAAAGAGCTTACTTTGCTTCGTCTTCAACTACGGCAGCAGCCGCTTCTTCCCTGGCTTTTTCTGCCGCTTCCGCCTCTTCCAGCTTCTGGTTTTCTTCCTTGGCAGCAGCTACGATGTCGTCAGCCTGCGCCTGGAGGGATGCAGAGCTTTCCGCAGCACATTTCTGCACACGGAGAGCAGCAGCCGTGGTCTTGACCAGAGCTTTTTTCACCAGCTTGGATTTGACCACCCGTTCTCCCAGAAGGCCCAGTACGGCGCCTCCAGCTACCAAACCCGTTTTGATCCAATCTTCTTTTTCCATGATACATGGCTCCCTTCTTGGCCCACAGACTCTGCGGGTCATTGTAAATTTCTCCCGGTGCATTTCCGCACATTAGGAAGCTGTTGCACATGAGTACGGCAGAGCGCCCGATCTCCCGGGACGGCCTAATACCACGTCCCAGAAGCCGCATTCCAATCAGATCTCAGGTACCTTACTCCAGTATCAACCGGGATAATAGAATATTATAGCACAGTTGTAGCGAGTTGGGAGGGTAAGTGGATAAATAGTTAGGATAGGCTCACTCGTAAGGGCGACAGCCCCGGTCGCCCGCAAAGGGTTCGTCATTCATCGCAAAAAAAGAACCCGTCCCCCAAAAAGGACGGGTTCTTTCCTTTGGCCGCTGACCGTTGACAACCCCTTTATTTTCTTGCACTCAACTGTTCCACCAATGCCGTCAGCTGGTTCAGCCGGTCGTTCATGGCGTCCAGCTGGGCGTGGACTTTCTGGTTGTCCTGGCGCAGGGCATCGTTGTCGCTGCGCAGCTGCTGGACCGTCCGCATAAGGACGATCCGGCTCTGGAACCGGTCTCTCCGCTGGGGATCCAGGGAGAAGGTCACCCCGGCATTCACCATGTTCTCCCCGCCGCCGAAGCTGCCGCCCACATTGAAGCGGACGCTTTCCGTCGGCTGGTAGAAGGCCCCGATGGCCGCCGCATTGGCGCTCCGGTAATGGCCAAAACCGGCGGCGAAATTCAGCTTGTCCTCCGGATCAAATTCCAAAGGATGAAGGGCTGCCAGGGCAGAGGCACCGGCCCCCACCCGATCCACCCGGCTATCCAGACGGGTGATGGCGTTGTTCACTCCGTTGACTACCCCGCCCAGCTGGCTCACATTCACCGCATCGGTAGGTTTCGTCCCCGCTGCCACATCATGGATCTGCTGGCCGCCCCTGGAGACATTGCCATTGCTGATTTCCACAGCGTGGGTGCCTTCACCGCCGGCTGCGATCTTGATGCCGCTGCCGGTTACGGTGGTCCCGGCAGATCCGCTACTGTTATTGACGGTCAAGCCCTCGTTGTTCAGGGTACTGTTTCCGGTGGTGACGCTGGTCAGCCCGGTAAGTTCACTGGACAGCTTGATATCCAGGCCGTCGCCAGCAGCGTTCTTCACCACACCGATGTTGCCGTCCGTGAGTTTCGCAGTATCAGCTCCACCGGACAGTTCCATGGATTCGCCCAGACCTCTGGAGACGGTTTCTTCGTCGTCTCCGGCAAAGTCCCGGGTGCCCAGGCTGTCCACGGCCCCTTTGGCGGCATCGCCAGCCAGTTTCTTCACATCGCCGATGTTGGCGGCGTTGGTGTTGTCGCTGTCGTCCCCCTTGACGATACCACTGTGCACTTTGATGATGTTCTTGCCGCCAACGTCGATACCATCTTTGTTGATGGTCACTCCGCCGGCTTTGAGAGAACCCTCAGTGCCAAGATCCACCTGGTTGTTCAGCTTGATGTCGATGGACTTGCCATCTTCCGAAACAGCAGTGGTGATATTGCCATCCCCATGGATGCCAATGGTACTGCCCAGATTCTGTTTAACGTCCGACTTACCACTGGTATTGGCATTATCCGCCGTCAGCCCGAAGCCGCCGCCCTGCTGGGAATTAATGATGCTCCCTTTCATCAGGACCAGCTGTTCTTCCGTGGCTGCCCGATGGCTGGCACCAAACCCGGCCACATCCAGGGTTGTGTTGGTCAGCCCGGTGAGGCTGTCGATGCCGGTGAGATCTTTGGCCAGCTTCAGCTGCAAACCATCGGAAGAAGCCACCACGCCGATATTGGAACCAGTGGACAGACTATCTTTATCCGTCACGCCCCCGTAAATCTTCAAAGTGCCGTTCAAAGTCCGGCTTATATTGTCCTCAGTATCTCCGGCAAAGATCAGACCATCATCCATGGTAGCCACATCATGGGCAGTGTTGCTCTGATCCGTATAGGTCAGACGGGTCTGGGCTTGCTGGGCCAGGTTCTTAGCCCCTGTATGGACGGACACGGACGCCTTGGTCCCCGCCGTGGTTCCCGTCAAGTCCAGATAGCCGGCGCCATTATCCTGGCGAAGAGCAGCCGTCTGATTGCCGTTGTCGCTCAGGGCAATGCCAGTATCGCCGGTGATGTTGACCTCTTTGGCAGAAGCGCCCTTGAACTGCATACTGCCGTCCACACCGGCAATATCCTTGCCATCTGTATCCTTACCTGCATGGGTACCCACTTCGAGATGATCCTGGAGTTCTACGGAAACGTAGTCCTTGCCATCATGGTCCTTCTTCACCTTGGTCAGGATATTGGCCTTGCTGCGGTCCCAGAAATCCCCGGAGCCATCGTTTTTCTCGTTGGTTACCGGAGCATCGCCATAGATGCGGATGGCACTGCCAAGATTCTGCTTGATGGTGACATCGCCGCCATCAGCCAGGCCGCCGGCTGTAATGCCGAACTGGGCATTCCCTACCGATTTCTGAATGGAATCGCTGACTGTCTTCAGCTGGTCTTCCGTAGCCGCCCGGCCGGAAACATAGTCTTTACCGTCCCAGGTCGTATTTCCAAGGCCGATGACAAAGCTTCCACTTTCTGATTTCTTTTGGTCACTGATGACCGTCTGATTGCCCATGACCACCGTGCCGGCCGTCACCGTATTGAGACCGGTGATATTCTTGGCCAGCTGCAGGGACATGATGGTATTTCCATTTTCATCTGTACTGGTAGTGACGCCAATGTTGTTGTTCTTGGTGGTATCCGAAGAATCCACCAGGTCGGCAGTCTCGGCCCCACCTTTGATGGTCACTTTCTTGTTCAGTTTCGTGTCAATGGCATTCCCATTATCTCCGGAAAGCTGCAAACCATCTTCCAGGGTAGCGACGGTATGGGTATGCTGTGTATCGCCGAAATATGTGATGCGGGACATGTTGGTCTTCAGGGCAGTCTTCGTATCATCCGTGGTATTCTGATAGCCTGTGCTGATGGAAACAGGCTGGATCGAACCATTGTTGCTCGTTCCGTTGATAATCAGGGTACCTGCCTCTCCGGCTTTATCCGCACCGGTGCTGGCCTTCCCCAACGTCATGGTATGGGCATTGAGGTCACGGTCCAGCTGAACGGTCAGGGTACCCGTATCTTTATTAGCCAGGACCTGCACATTGGCGCCGCCATCATAGTCGCGGCCATTCGCGCCGGTTCCCTGAATGGTCAAGGTTTCGCCCAGATCTCGATGAACCGTGACAGTCCCATCATTGCCCTTGAAGTACAGGCCTTTGTTCGTCAGAGCCTTGTTCACACCATTGCTGACAGTCTGCAAGTCGCCAATGGTTGCTGCATTCTGCAGCATGGAGCTGCCTGTAGCGATGGTGGAAATATCTACCGGCTTGTTCTGGTCTGTGTCATAAAGGCCGCTCTGTACATTGGTAATCTGCTTGCCGCCGTTGGACAGGCCATCGGTGGTCAGTTTTACCTGACTGTCCGTACTGCCATTCTGGGGCGTAATGGCAATGCCCTTGCCATCGATAACAGTAGTAGCACCAGTCGTACCGTCTTTAAAAGTAGCGCTGGTCATGTCGGTCAGCGTCTTGCTCAGGCCAATGGTAATAGCCTTGCCGGTGGTATCTGCCGTGGTGGTCAGATTGCTGTCAGCTGCCTTGAGCTGGATAGCACCGCCCAAATCCTGCTTCACCACCGTGCCTGCATTGTCACTGAGTCCGAAGCCGCCACCGGTTTCCTTGCCATTTACAATGGCATTGGCCACCTGCTGGAGCTGGTCTTCCGTAGCCGCCCGACCGCTGATGATGCTGTCAGCCTTCCAATTCTTATTATCGAGGCCCGTGAGGTAGTTGCCTGTTTTTGGATTGTTGTTGTTGCCATAAGCACTATCTGCAATGGTCTGATTGCCCAATTTAGCAGTACCGGCAGTAACAGAAGTGAGGTCCGTCAAGTCTTTCGCCAATTTCAAGGTGAGCTTGCCATTGCCTCCATCCTGCGAAGCAACAACGCCAATATTATAGGCATCGTCCGCCGTGAGCTTATCGGCATCCGTAACGCCGCCGGTAATCTGTATATTCTTGTTCAGCAGCACTGCGGCCGCACCCTTATCGCCACTGTAGTTCATACCGTCGCTCAACGTAGCAAGGGTCTGCTTCGTATTCGCATCACCATTGACCGTGTAAGTGAAGCGCGGCGAAGAGTTACCCTGTTCCTTCAGATACTTGGCACCGCCGTAGTCCTGATTCAGGGACGCATATTGATTTCCCAATCCCATTCGGAAAGAACCGTCACTGCCGTTAATTTCCACATAGTTACCGCTCTTACCTGTAACATGGAGATTACCATCATTGCCATCATCTGCGCCTTCCGATGTATTTGCCCGGCCCAGATTGACCTGATTATCCATCTTCACCGTAATCACGCCGTTATCATCAACGTCGGTGGTCAAGTTATCTGTCGTATAAGTATGACCGGCCTGTGCATCGGCAGCACGAACGGCAATGGTATCGCCCAGACTGCGTTTGACACTCTTGTACGAAGTGCCATCTGCCGCTTTAGTATTTCCTTCCAGTTTCAGACCCTGATCCACAGTGGTCTTGCTAGCCAGATCCTGCAGTGTAATGGTCTCTGAGTCTCCATCCCCATTGGCCACGATCAAGCCCACCGTGCCATCAGCCTGAACCTTGTACTTGCCATCAGAATCGCTCGCTGTATTCTTCACCAGACGGAAATCATAGTTCTTGATGCCCGACAGGTCCACATCGACACTGCCCCCATCGTTGCGGGTAAGTGTCAGATGGGGATCGTTTTTCCCTGTGACCGTATTGCGGACAGAGCTGACAGCAGCCCCAGTCACATAATTATTCTTTACACCTACAAAAGTAATCGGCGTGTTATTGTTCCGATCCAGAGCTACCGTACCATTACCGGATGCATCATACGTGATGCCGCCGCCATTGACGTATACATCACCGGCTTGAATTTCTCCAGTCATTGTCTTAGCTACCTGATTGAGCTGATCTTCTGTAGCCGCTCGGCCAGAGACGATGTTGTCTTTTTCCCATTTAGTGTTGCTCAAACCAGTGATGTAGTTGCCTTCCGACGTGTTGGCACCGCCGCCAGCCTGGTTGGCAATCTTGATGCCACCCGTATATTCTTTTTTATCCGGATCAAACGTGCCGCCTACATAGACAGATGTAAACTGCACCTTCGGTTTCGTCGCCACAGTGATACTGTCATTCAGACCCGTGATAGAGATATTCTGCCCTTCCACAAAGTTGACTGTTTTGCTATTCGGCGTCACGTCCTTGAGCTTGCTGTTATTGACATCGACCTCCCAGCCGGCATTCACCGTATTGGACACCGTCTGCAGCTGGTCCTCTGTAGCGGCCCGACCACTGGTAATGTTATTGGGGTCCCAAGTCTTGTTGGTCAGGCCGGTCAGATAGGTATTCGTGCCGTCATTGCCAAGGGTGGCCCCGCCAATGGTAGCCGTGCCATTTGCTCCATCCAGCATGACTTTATCGCCTGCCGAGATAGTTCCGGCCGTGCCATCCAGAGCGATTCTCTTCCCGGCATCGCTGCCCAGCGTCACGCTGTCATTCAGGGAGACCGTGTAGTCCACTGTTTCGTCTGCATTGGCAGTCTTAGCGACTTTCGTATTCTTGTTGTCTCCGCTGACGGTGACCGTCTTGGCGGCGATTTTCTTGACATCGCCGATATTGGCGCCGTTGGTGTCTGTGCCATATATTGGGTTGCCCGATCCATCCGTGCCGGATGCGCCGCTGGCTACCTCCGTAATCTTCTGGTTGCCGCCGCTGATGCCGCCCGTGGTGACGCTGGGGCCATTGGCGATGGTCAGGCCCGTGCCGCCCAGGGTGGACGAGCCGGTGGTCACATTGCCATTGTTTCCGTCAAGGGTGATGGCATTGCCATCCTTGCCAACGGTCACCTTATCCGCCGTGAGCTGGGTGTCCATCTTCACGGTGATGATGCCGTTGTCGTCGATCTCCGTGGTCAGGTTGTCCGTCTTGTAGGTATGACCGTCCTGGGCATCATTGGCGCGGACTGCCACTGTGCTGCCCAAAGCGCGGTTGACCGTCTTATAGGCGCCATCCACCTTATTGCTGGCAGAGAAATTCAGCCCTTTGGCGATATTATTCGTATTGGTCGTAATCTGGGTCTTGTTGCTATTTACTACATCAGAGACGCTCTTCAGCTGATTCTCTGTAGCAGCACGGCCGTCAACCGGCTGGGTCTGCCCTACAGTCCATGTCTTGTTATCAAGACCGGTGACGTAATTGCCGCTCTTGGTGGTATCATTGCCATCGGTCTGCGTGCCCATCTTGACGCCGCCGGCCGTCACCGTATCGAGGCCGGTGATGTTCTTGGCCAGTTTCAGGGAAAGGGTGGAGCCGTTGGCCGTGACGCCGATATTACTGCCATCTGCCAGATTCGTGGCGCCTCCGGAAACGGTGAGGGTGTTGTCAAGAGCAACGCTGCCCTTTCCCGCGTCTCCGGCCAGCTTGAGGCCATCGCCGAGGGTAGCCACGGTATGAGCCGTGCCATCCCCGTCGGTATAGCTGATGCGGCCCGTGCCATTGGCGCCGGCGAGTTCCGGCGAAGCGGCATAGCCCGCCGTGATGGTCGTGGCTTTATTGGCATTTTTGCTGTCTGCTCCAACGATCTTGATGGAGCCGACTTTGCCGTTATCTGCGTCGGTCAGCGCTGTGCCTGCCGTCACCGAATCGAAGTCCGGATTCTTGTCCAGGGCAATGGACAGGCGCTGATTAGCTGCATCGGTCAAAACCTTCACATTCTGCGTGGAGTATTCTTCATCCTTCTTGGTACCGCTGCCCTGGAGCAGGAGCGTGCCGCCCTGGTTCAGGTGGACAGAGGTACTCGTGTCATTGCCCTGGAAGTTCATGCCCTGGCTTGCCAAAGCTTTGAGCTGAGCCACGTTGACAGCATCGGAGTCCTCGGAACCGGCGGCCAGATTCGTGATCTGGCGGCTGATGGTCTTGTTTGCTCCGGCTTCAGCTGCGTCAGTTCCGCCCAGGGAAACAGCACCAGAAGTGGACACCCAGGTCGCTGCCTTGGCTGCATTGGCAGGATCTGTCATATCCGGTGCCAAATAACCGGTAGATCCCTTTCCCCGATTGGCTACAGAGTGAGCGCCCAAGGCTATGCTGCCTTCTACATTGGCCTGCGCACTGGTACCAAAAGCCGAGGATTCTACTGCTTTTGCTTGAGCCGAATAGCCGTAGGCAGCCGAGCCGGTTTCTGCTGCACTAGCACCATAACCAACGGCAACAGCACCGCCGTGGTCGGTAGACTCTACATCTGTATTCTTCGTACCGGCCTGAGCGCCAAGGCCCATGGCAACGGAGTAATTGCCGCTGGCATTGCTGCTGTTGCCCACAGCTACCGACTGCGTGCCGGCTGCTTCATTGCCATAGCCGATGGCCAGAGAGTTCAGGCCCGAAGCGGAGCTGTTAACGCCCATGGCCAGGGATAGATTCCCCTGTGCCGTGGTGCCTACGCCAAAGGCCATGGAAGACGAGCCCGTGGCGCCATCATTGTAATAATTGGCCAGCGTGTTTTCCGCAACCGGCGTGATTGGATTGCCATCCCCGTCAACATAAGCCGTCTTGATGCTCAGAAAATGGCGGCCTGCCTGTTCCAGCTGGTCTTCCGTAGCTGCCCGGCCGGTCACATAGTTGCCCGGCGTCCAGGTCTTGTTGGAGAGGCCCGTCACAAAGGTGCCATTTGCATTAGCCCGGGTGGACGTAAGTTTCACCGTACCGTCATCATTCATTCCGTCAGGCCTGTCATACGTATAGGTGAAGTCCTGCTTGCCAATCTTGACAGCGCCCACCTGTGCCTGGCCTGTCGTGCCGTTCAGAGAGATATAATTGGCTGCATCGGTGCTGAGGCCGGCGGAAATGGTGCCTGCTGTGCCGTCAAGGACGACGGCCTTGCTGCCTGTGGTATCGGTGCTGTCCTGCAGGGTAACTTTAGGCAGCAGGCTGATGGTGGTGGTCTGCACCCCATCACTGTCTGTGGCTTCTACGGCATGGACATTCTTTTCGTCGCCTTTGACCTTGATCTGGTTCTTGGCCGTTGCCACCGCTTCCGCTTTGGCAGCGGTCAGCTGTTCCATGACCACCACATCGTGGTCATCGATACCGTCAGCCACATTGACGAGACGGTTGTAATACGTATCACCAAAAGTATTCGTACTAATGGTATGATCCCAGGGATCAGCAGCATAATACGTATCTCCCTTTACATGGCCAAAAGAAATCGTACCCTTTGTATTGGCCACTGCCTAATACCCGATGGCCGTTCCATTGGCCACATTGACAGCGGACTGGTAGCCAGCTGCAAACCCCTGGGTGGCATCCTTACTGGTGCTCCCGCCGGCAATGCCCACGGAATACATCCCCTGCACAGCGGACATCATACCGCCCAAAGCCAGAGAACTGTTGCCGCCGGCTACATTGTAAGCGCCGCCCACAATGGTGGACCAGTCACCGGTGGTTTTATTGGCCGTACCGCCACTGATGGTGGACTGTTTCCCGGCAGCCTCATTTTGATCACCACCGGATACACTGGAAAATTCTCCTGTGGCCTTATTTTGCTTGCCACCACTGATGCTGGAGTACAATCCAGAAGCAATCCCGTCACCGCCCCCGCTGATACTGGAATTCTCGCCGGTAGCATGGTTCTTGGACCCACCGCTGACGCTGGAATATTTTCCTTCCGCATGATTGACAAAACCTCCACTGACCGTGGCATCCTGACCCGTAGCCTGAGACGTATCTCCGCTGTCGGAACCGCCGCCCCCGATGACTTGCCCGCCTGTTGCTGCAAAAGCCTCCGAGCAGGGGCTTCCCATAAGGAGCACCGCTCCCAGACCCAGAGCCGCCGCTGTCTTCCCTGCTGCGGACAGACAGGTGCTCTTTTCCTTTCCAGCCCGTTTGGCCAGCTCAGACACCACCACATAGCAGTGCCGGACCCGGCTCCAGATCACTTTATAAATATGGTTCATAAAAGAGCTCCCTTCTGCATTTCCATGGTCTATACCGGTATCCATTCCATATCTTGACTGTATTTCTATGGAATGGAAATATAAGGATTTGTTGTATTTGCTATTATATTTTTCAATTTATCTCTTGTCAATACTTATTATTAATTTGATTTAAATGCGCCTTTATATAGATTCGTATAATGTGATATAGTTGTGTCTTTGTACAGATTTGCCCCATGATCAAAGATTTTGGGCATAAAAAAAGACTGATCACCGATCAGCCTCCACGTTCAAAAATCCGTCCCCAAAAAGGGATTCTATACTGCCCTACCCACGATTCACCCTCCACCAGGCACTAAAAAAGGGCCGTGATTTTTTCACAGCCCTTTCTTTCCTGGCACGGTCTTTAAATATTGAAATCCCGTTTGATTTCCTCAAACATGTCTTCCGGTTTCTTCGCCGCCGCATCCTGGACAGCAGCCGGGTCCACCGGCACCTGGTGGACGGCTGCCCGGCGGCAGTCAGCGGAAACCTCAAAGGGAATCCGGTTTTCCCGGACGGTCCTTCTGGCAAAGATGGTGAAAGCGGTGGTCATGTTCATGCCCACGTTGCTGCAGAATTCTTCAAACTCTTTTTTCAGCTCCGCGTCCATGCGGATGTTAACATTAACGGATGCCATATCCATCAACCCCTCTAATCGTGATGTATTGCATTATACAGCTGCTGCAAAGGAATGTCAACAAGAAGGTGTTGTCATTGGCGGGCGGCCCTAAAACGCCGCCACCGTCCCATCCGTCCTCCCCTCCGTGGCTCCCACCAGGGTGCCGTCTTCCCGGCGCCAGATGATCTGACCCCGGCCGAAGGTGGACCGGTCTTTTTTGACGGTGATTTCGTGGCCCCGGGACCGGAGTCCTTCCACAATGGCCGGATCCACCTGGGCTTCCACTTCCACTTTCTTTCCTTCGATCCACTGCCACCGGGGGGCATCCAGGGCCGCCTGGGGATTCATATGGAAATCCAGGGTGTTCAGGATCACCTGGAGATGGCCCTGGGGCTGCATGAAGCCGCCCATGACCCCGAAGGGCCCTACGGCTTTCCCGTCTTTGGTCAGAAACCCGGGGATGATGGTGTGGTAGGGTTTCTTCCCGGGGGCCAGGCAGTTGTCCATGGCCGGATCCAGGCTGAAATTGTTCCCCCGGTCGTTGAGGGCGATGCCGGTGCCAGGGATCACGATGCCGGAGCCAAAGCCCCGGAAATTGCTCTGGATGAAGGAGACCATGTTCCCTTCTCCATCGGCGGTGCACAGGTACACGGTGCCCCCGCTGAAGGGTTTGCCCCACCGGGGTTCCAGGGCCTGTTCCCCGATCAGGGTCCGGCGCTGGTCCGCATAGGCCTGGCTCAGCATGTCTTCCACCCGGGTGTGCATGAACCGGGGATCCGCCACATAGTGCCGGGCATCGGAAAAGGCCAGTTTCATGGCTTCGATCTGTTTGTGATAGCTGTCCAGGGTTTCCCGCTGTTCCAGGTGGAAACCCTTCATGATGTTCAGGGCCATCAGGGCGGTGATCCCGTGGCCGTTGGGCGGGATCTCCCATACATCATAGCCCCGGTAGTCCGTGCGGATGGGTTCCACCCACTGGGCCCGGTAGCCGGCCAGGTCTTCTTTCCGGAGGAAGCCGCCGGTGGCCCGGCTGAACTGGTCCATCTGCTCCGCCAGATCGCCCCGGTAGAAGGCTTCTCCTTCCGTTTGGGCCAGCAGTTCCAGGGTTTTGGCATGATCCGGCAGGGTGACGGTCTCGCCCACTTCCGGAGCCGTGCCTTTGGGCAGGAAGGTGGCGAAGAATCCGGCAAAGGCCGGATCGTCCCGGTACGGCGCGAAAATGTCTTCCGCCGCTTTCCACAGCATCCGTACTGTGGGAGAAACCGGATAGCCGTTCCGGGCGTATTCCAGGGCCGGTTCAAAGAGTTTGGCAAAGGGCAGACGGCCGAACCGCCGGTGGAGTTCCGCCCAGGCGGAAACGGCTCCGGGTACGGTCACCGGGATCCAGCCCCGCTGGGGCATTTCTTTATGACCGGCG
>ULVN01026414.1_pt1 | contig 11960 bp, 10 predicted proteins | sample 1959491 | NCBI WGS metagenome assembly ULVN01 (sample SAMEA4835787, study PRJEB28245) | human gut metagenome | biome: gut microbiome; material: fecal sample | place: Denmark | collected 2008 | reverse complement strand
TTGCGGTAATAGCCGAGCGTTCGGTTGAAAATTTAGCCGCAATGTTCGGGGTGCTTGCAGGCGGCTGCTTTTACACCGTAATAGACGCAGAAATGCCGGCTGAGCGCATTAAGGCGATATTTGAAACGCTTAAACCCGCCGCGGTATTGGTTACTGGGGGCTGCGTATCCAAAATTTGTGAGATTGATTTTAAGGGCGCGGTGCTGTATTATAATGAGGCTGCGCACTTTGCGCCGAATAAAGAGGTACTGCAAAAAATAAGGGACGGTATGGCAGATACCGATCCTGCGTATGTGCTTTTTACTTCGGGTTCAACCGGCGTTCCAAAGGGTGCCGTTTTAAACCACCGAAGCGTGCTTGCATATATAAAATGGTACGCCGATACGTTTAAAATAGACGAAGATACCGTTTTCGGCAGTCAAACTCCGTTTTATTTCAGTATGTCGGTATCCGATGTATACAGCACCGTTTACAGCGGCGCAACGCTTAATATAATACCCAAAACGCTTTTTTCGTTTCCCTTAAAGCTTATAGAGCTTATGAACGAGCGCAGGGTCAATACGATTTACTGGGTGCCCTCGGCGCTTTCGATCGTTGCAAAGCTTAAGGTATTTGATTACTTAAAGCCCGAATACCTTAAAAAGGTGCTTTTTGCTGGTGAGGTTATGCCCGTAAAGCCGCTTAACTATTGGCGCAAAAATTTGCCGAACGCGCTTTTTGCCAATCTTTTCGGGCCTACCGAAACTACAGATATATGCACCTATTATATAGTTGACCGCCCGTTTTCGGACGGCGAAACCCTGCCGATAGGCAGAGCGTGCGATAACTGCAAGGTGTTCATTTTAAATGAAAACGGCAAAGAGGCTAAGGCAGGGGAAGAGGGCGAGCTTTACGCCGCAGGTTCTTTTTTAAGTATGGGGTATTACAATAACCCCGAAAAAACCGCTGCGGCGTTTGTGCAAAATCCGTTAAATGGCGCCTATCCCGAAACGGTATACAAAACGGGCGACCTTGTAAAACAAAACGAAAACGGCGAGATTATATATATTTCGCGCAAGGATTTTCAAATAAAGCATATGGGCTACCGTATAGAGCTCGGCGAAATTGAGGCGGCTGCATACACTGCAGAGGGCGTTTCCTCGGCTGCGGCGGTGTATGATAAAACCGAGGACAGCATTATTCTTATTTACGAGGGCAGGCAAAAAAACACCGACGAGGTGGGCACGGCGCTTAAAAACCGATTGCCGCATTATATGCTGCCGCAGCGCATAATACGTATAAAGGCAATGCCGATCAACGCCAACGGCAAAACCGACCGTAAATGGCTTACTGCCAATTACAAAAATATTTGATCAGGGGTAATATTAAATGGAACAGGTTATAAAAATACTTGAAGAAATAAAACCGGGAGTTGATTATTTAAAGGAAACCGACCTTATAGGCGGTAAAATTCTCGATTCGCTTAAAATAGTTCAGCTTGTAGGCGAGCTTAACGATGAATTTGATATTGAAATAACGCCGATAGATATTGTTCCCGAAAACTTTAAGAGCGCCGAAGCCATTTATGCAATGGTAAAAAGGCTTGAGGATGAATAATCGGTATGAGCTATACCTCGTATAATTATCTGTTTATATTTTTGGGAATTACCTTTATACTGTATACAGTATTTCCGAAAAAGTATAAATGGACGGTGCTCTTATCGGCAAGCGCTGTTTTTTACCTTATTAACAGCGGCAGGCTTATAGTGTTTTTATTGCTTACCGCAGTAAGTATATATTTTGCAGGCATATTTTTAAACAAAATAAACGACGGCTTTGCGCTTGCTAAAAAAGGTCTTGAAAAGGAAGACAGAAAAAAGCTTAAGGCGAATATTCTATGGCAGAAAAAGGCGGTTGTAACCGCTGCGGTGCTGTTTATTTTCGGCATTTTGCTTGTGCTTAAATATTCGGGCTTTTTTATTTCGGCTGCGGAATTTTTTGCAGGGATTTTCGGATTTAAACCCCATTTTAAAACATTTAAGTTTTTGCTGCCGCTCGGTATATCGTATTACACCCTGCAGGCGGCTGGATATATTATAGACGTTTACAGGGGCAAATACCGCGCAACCGATAACTTTTTTAAGCTGGCGCTGTTTTTAAGCTTTTTTCCGCAGATCGTTGAGGGACCGATAGGCAGATACGATTTATTGGCGGAGCCGCTTTATAGCGGGCATTCGTTCGATTACGACCGCTTTACAAAGGGTCTTCAGCTTATGGCGTGGGGACTTTTTAAAAAAATGGTTATAGCCGACCGCGCCAATATATTTGTAAGCGAGGTTTTCGGCGATTATCAAAAATACAGCGGCAGTATAATTTTGCTTGGCGGCGTGCTTTACACATTGCAGATATACGCTGAGTTTTCGGGCTGTATGGACATAGTAACCGGCAGCGCCGAGCTTTTCGGCGTGCCGCTGTCTCAAAATTTCAGCCGTCCGTTTTTTTCAAAATCCGTTGCGGAGTTTTGGCGGCGCTGGCACATAACGTTAGGCGCATGGCTTAGGGACTATGTATTCTATTCCGTTTCGCTTTCAAAGCCGTTTATGAAGCTTTCGCGTTTTGCAAAGGAGCATTTGAACGAATTTTTGGGTTCGCTTATTCCCGCGTCGTTCGCAATGTTTTTTACGTGGTTCGGCATAGGCTTTTGGCACGGAGCCGGCGTAAAATACATAATTTACGGGCTTTATTATTACGCCGTAATGATGCTCGGTATGTACTTGGAGCCGCTGTTTGCGCGTGCTTTTAATGCCGCGCATATTAACAGAAATTCAAAACCGCTTAACGCGCTTAGAATTTTAAGAACGCTTATATTGGTGGTTTGCGGAATGACGCTTTTCAGGGCGGAGACCGTCGGTATATGGCTCGGTATGATAAAAAGAGTGTTTACAGGCTTCGGCGGCGGCACGTTTTTAAACGACGCGCTTTTGTGCGGAATGGATAAGCAGGACTTTTTAATTGTAATTTTAGGCGCCGCCGTTATGCTTGTTATAAGCATTTTGCAGGAAAAGGGAATAAATGTGCGCGATACATTGGCAAAGCAGGTTTTACCCGTTAGGTGGACGGTTTACATCTGTCTTGTGCTTTCGGTTATAATTTTCGGCGCATACGGTATAGGCTACGACGCGGTAGATTTTATTTACGGGCAGTTTTAGGAAAGTGAGTATATGAAAAAAGGATTAAAAAACTTAATACGCTCGGTTTGCTTTATAACTCTTTTGCTGCTGCTTACGGTTTCCTCCTCTTATATGCTGGCGCCCAAGGATAACACAAAGCAAAGCGGTATTGTAAACCCAAGCGCGCACGGCTTTTTTTCAGAACCTGAAAATTCAATAGAGGTTGCGGTTATAGGCAATTCGGACGCATACAGCGGTTTTTCGCCTATGGAGCTGTGGAAAAATTACGGTTATACCTCATATGTAAGCGGAGAGGGCAGGCAAACGGTGGCTCAGGCGTATGCAATGCTTAATAAATTGCTTAAAGGGCAAAAGCCCAAGGTTATAATACTTGAAACCGACGGATTTTTTACAAAATCAAAATTGGTGGAAAGCACGGCTAAAATGGTTAACGCCTCGCTCGGTTCCTCTTTTTCTGTTTTTCAGTATCACGACCGCTGGAAAAACGTAAAGCCGAACGAGCTTTTCAAAAAACCGAGGTATACCGCGCACTGTGCCGCAAAGGGTCAATGGCTCAGTAACGACGTTAAGCCCTGCCGCGGCAAGGAATATATGGTGGAAACGGACGAAAAAGCGGTAATTCCGCTAAGCGTTAAAAAATCCGCCGAGGCGTTTGTAAGGGTCTGCCGCAATAATAATATAGAGGTGCTGTTTTTAGAGCTTCCGTCGCAAAGCTCGTGGAATTATAAAAAGCATAACGCGGTAAAAGCATATTCCGATAAGTTAGGCGTTAAGTTTATTGATATGAATATCGAACGCGACAGGTTCGGTTTTGACTGGAAGACCGACACGCGCGACGGCGGCAATCATCTGAATAACCGCGGTGCCAGAAAATGCACGGTATTTTTGGGAGAATATTTAAAGCAAAACTATAAGTTAGAGGATCGCCGCGGCAACGCAGAGTTTAAGCGGTGGGACGAGGACTATAAGAATTACCTTAAAAAGGTTAAAATATAATACGGCGGCGCCTGGAGATTTTTATAAAGCGGCGGACTGTTTTCAAATTATGTGATATAATTACTTTTAACAATCAACGTTACGGAGACGACAGTTATGCTGAATTACAGAAGAATAGAAGCCGCAGATGATAAAAGAATTGCCGAAATTATTCGTGCAAATTTGGAAAAGCTCGGATTGGATATTCCGGGAACGGCATACTTTGACCCCGAATTGGATCATTTAAGCGCGTATTATAACAGTAATCCGTCTAAGCGAGCCTATTTTGTTGCAATCGGCGCCGAGGGACAGGTTATCGGCGGCGTAGGCATTGCAGAGTTTAACGGAATAGAAAACTGTGCCGAGCTTCAAAAGCTTTATTTAGACGATTCCGCTAAAGGAAATGGTTACGGAAAAGAACTGACGCGGAAAGCGGAGGATTGGGCAAGGTCTTCCGGTTATAAAAGTCTCTATCTTGAAACTCACACGAATCTTTCGGCGGCTTTGAGGCTTTATGAAAAAATGGGCTTCCGTCAAATTGAAAAGCCTTGTTCAACGCCGCACGGCACAATGAACTGCTTTTATTTAAAAAAGCTGTAACATAAGTAATCTGAATAATTGCGGTAAAAAGCCGTTTTGCGTAATTATTTACTGCGTCGGGCAACCCGTTTTCGGATTGCCCGATCGCTTTTATATTGTTACTTTGCAGAAGAAGGTTGATGTTCGGAATTAAATGCGGTATAATCAATCTGAAAAAATCGGTTGGCGCGGTAATTATCTTATGGAGAAAGAATTATGATTGTTTTGATTGCCGGTGCGTCTCATACAGGTAAAACCCTATTGGCGCAAAGGCTTCTTGAAAAATACAAATATCCTTATTTATCAATAGACCATTTAAAAATGGGTCTGATACGCAGCGGAAATACAGAGCTTACACCGCTAAGCAATGATTCCGAACTGACCGAGTACCTATGGCCTATCGTTAGGGAAATGATAAAAACTGCAATAGAAAATGGCCAAAACCTCATTATTGAAGGCTGTTACATTCCGTTTGATTGGAAAAAGGATTTTTCCGTCGATCACCTTGAGAATATAAGGTTTTTCTGCCTTGTTATGAGCGAGAACTATATTCGGACGCATTTTAATGACATAAGGCAATATGCAGACGTTATTGAAAAACGAATGAATGATGACTGCGCTTTGGAAAGCGTATTAAAGGATAATGCACGCACCTTAGTGCTTGCACAAAGGAATGAAATTAACTATATATTGATAGATAATAATTATAAGATAGATATTGATTTGCAGTGATAACCTCCGTTTTGTCAATAAAAGAAAAAGGAATTTTCAGTCTGCATTCGATTATGCGGTCGCGGAAAATATGATTTTTCAAAAAGAGGCGCAAAGCACCTAAATAAGCGTGAAAAATGACCGAAGGCGGAGAATAAACTCTGCTTTCGGTCAAAATTTTGGTCGAGTGCGGATACTTGAATTCCGTGCCTCTTGGTCCCAAACGAACCTATAAGGGCAATTTCCGCTAAAAATAACTTTTTCCGCCCCTTTCCGCTCGGAAAACCGCACTCTTCGGCGCTCTTATCTCCACTGTTTCCGAGTGCTCCGAAACGGTAGGTGGTCTGTTATGTGGTCAGCAGGGATTTCCGTGGAATCATATGCCCGCCTCGCCTCTCGCGTTTACTCGAGAGGCGACCGCTTTTTATACGGTTATTATAACTCTGAACAGCACCTGATTCAAGTCAAAATTTGCACCGCAGTAGACAAAGATAAGGAGATTGCGCATAAAATGTATGTGCAACCTCTTTTCCTAGTAAAACCAATTGTCTCGAGGATACAAAACGAAAAACATTTTTATAATATTTGCAAAATAATCTCAAAATATCAAAACTAAGCCTTGACAAACAGAAATAATATATGTAAAATAAAATCGAAATATTTACAAAAGGAGTGCTAAACATGGAATCTAAAAAAGAAAGATTTGTTCGAATTGCTGAGGCGAGAACAAATAAAATAATTGATATGATTCGCCTTCTTGGCAACTGCTCAAGCAAGACTACTTATGAATACTCAAAGGAAGATGTTCGCAAGATCTTCAATGCAATTGAGTCTGAACTAAAAAGTGCAAAAGCCAAGTTCGAGTCTTCCAGTGACGATTCTGCGAAGTTTAAACTATAATTAGGAGGATATGAAATGGCGTATTGGTATTTTCCTTCAAACGACCATGGAGAAAATAAGGGCATTAATGATTCGGGCGTTGCTACTTTTAGAGGTACACCCTTAAAGTCTTTGGCTCGAGAAATCTGCCAAAATTCCCTTGATGCAGCAACAGGAAAAACGGTTCGTGTTGATTTTGCGAATTATGAAATTCCAACAAATAACGTTCCTGGTGCAGATGTATTAAAAGAAACTTTCGAAAAATGCTTGACCTACTGGAATGGACAAAAGGCCAAGACTACTAAGGATTTCTTCAAAAATGCGTTTGAAAAAATCAGTGTTGAAAAAATTAGTGTTTTAAGAATAAGTGATTTTAAAACAAAAGGACTTACTGGTTCCAAGAAGACGACGGATATAAATACCGACTGGATGCGTCTAACTAAATCTTCCGGTTCTTCTGATAAGAAGGGCCCCGCCGGAGGATCATTCGGTATAGGTAAGTTTGCACCGTTTGCTTGCTCGGATTTTTCAACGGTATTTTATAACACATATGATATTGAGGACGAGTGCGCGTATCAGGGCGTATCCAGATTGGTGACTTTCGAGCGCGATGATGGTGAAACTACACAGGGTATTGGCTATTATGGTAATGAGCGCAACACTCCTGTTTTCGAATCCTTGAATTTAGATCCGAGCTTTAAAAGAGATCCTGGCGATTATGGAACAGATATATACGTTTTGGGTTATCGTTTTTCTCAAGAAGATTGGGAAACGGCAATCGTTGTTTCTGTATTGGATAGTTTTCTTGGTGCAATTTGGAATGAGAAACTTACTGTTAATGTAGGTGATGTGAAGATTGATAAATCTACATTAGCAGATCTTATGGAGGAATATGCCGAAGAACTTACAAACACTTACGTTCTGGAATATTACCAGGTGCTAACCAGCCCTGAAACCAAATGGTTTGAAAACAATCACCTGGGATTAGGAACTATAAAGCTTGGTTATTTGCTCAACGGAAACGAATTTCATCGCAAAGTTGCTATGATTCGTCAAACGGGAATGAAAATTAAAGATGGAGATAGAATTAACGGTTTTATTTCCTTCGCTGGTGTTTTATTTATTGAGGGAGATACAATTAATGAAAAGCTTCGCGCTCTTGAAAATCCCGAACATACTGAGTGGCAACCCGATCGTGCAGCAAATCCATTTGAAGCGAAACAACTCATTAAATCTTTAAACGATTACATGAAAAAATGCTTGGAAGAACTTGTTGAACAAGGCTCTCAAAACGAAATGGATGCTGTGGGTGTCGGAAACTTCATTCCTGATACTCCTGATGATGAGAAAAATCAGAATAAAGAAGAAGCCATTTCGGATACCGTTTTGGAAATAGAAAAGCGAGTTATTGATCGTAAATACATTCCGGATATTGTATCTGTGGAAAACGGCGATGACGAGTCTGAGAAAAAGGTAGATCCTGTAGATGGAGAGTTTGATGAGGATTGGGTGCATGAAGAACCTAAGAATCCTCCTATCGATCCTCCAAGACCTCCGCAACCGGTAGACTATGTTGATGGCACAGAGAAAACGGCAAGCACACCTAAAGAAATAAAGCCCTCAAAATTTATGTTTATTTGCAATAACCCGGATGAAGGCAAGTATATGGTGGACTTTATTCCCTCCGAAGATTCGGATAACGGAACATTAAGCTTTTTCCTCTCCGGTGAAACTGAAGCTTATAAAGCAGAATTGGTTAGCGCATCGCAAATTGGTGGTTCAGGATTGATTATAAGAGATAATTCGGTGACTGGATTGCGCTTTGAAAAAGGCCAGCATATCAGAATGAATTTACAAATAACTCATAAGGACTATTGTTCAATGGAGGTGAAGGCATATGTTAATAAGAAATAAGTATTTTCCATATCCTGTGATTGCTAAGGGAAATGAATCATATGCCACAGCGACATTTACCAGCGATGTGGATTATGAGAAGAACGGATATTATGTAAAGTTTATTCTTAAGGCTTCTTCAAATAACGATGTGATCAATGAGTTGATCGAATCTAAAAAAGCATCTTACGTGCATCATTTTGAGTGTGTGCAAACCTGCTATAGACACGCGGTAATCACTCAAGAAGAGAAAGATGTGTTTCAAATTCATCAAAGCGAACTGAACGGTGCCGTTCAAATAAGTACTGTAATTGTTGCGAATGAAGACTTAAAAGGATACAAAAATCCTGACTTTTCTGCTGATTACAAAGGTTTCTCCTTTAATATCAAAAGAGGGTGTCTTCTTGCAATAGGTGGCTGTGTTGAAATTGAACTCAACAAACAGAAGGATGAATTGGAAAACACGTCGTCTATCTTTTCCATTGTTCCGAATCTTGATCCTAATGAAACAATTATAAATGTTGACATCAGTAGCACAAAGCCTAAGATTGTTATTCGTATTCCGGTTAAAGGATGTAACATTTATAAAAATTTGAGTACTAATCTTGAATTGCAGAGTATAATGCATTCAATGATTATCATTCCTGCTTTGGTTCAGGTATTTGATGAATTAAAAGCATCGCGATTTGAATTATACAATTTTAGCGATTGCAGATGGTTTAAAGCACTGGCAAAAGCTTGTAAGAAGTTAAACATTGAACTTAATGAACAAAGCTTAGAGAATTTGAATTCTTACAGAGCAGCACAGTTGTTGATGGATTCGCCTACAATGAAGGCTCTTACATATTTGGCAGGAGGTTCTGACGATGAGGATTAAGTTTATTACAGAAGAGGGTCTATTGGCTGCCAAAAGTAACTACCCCACAATTTTCAAAGAGGTAATAAAAAAGAAGTCCGTCGATCTTCCTACGCTTTTAAACGACAACAGCATAATAAGAGATAGTTCTATAGAGGTTGAAGATTTTTCTTTTGATATGTCACAAGATCGTCCTGCCGCAACGGATGTTGAGAACATTAGACGCGTGTACAACCATATGAAAGGTCTTAGCGAATCTCAGGCGTCTGATGAAAGAATTTGGGTTGCCTTTACGCTTCACCAGGGGTTGGATTATATGAGATATCGTTGGATGCCCGAGAATGAAGGAGATAAATTCGACCGCTTCTTTTTCAAGAATGCTAAGCACAGTTATAGCAAAAGACCTTTGTTCAGAAACGGTGTCGCTCGTCTGTGGTGGATAGGATATCACACTTATGATGCAAAAAGAGCAAATCCTTATGAGTTAACCGAATTTGTTTGCAGAGACCAGGACTATATTAATAATCTTTTGGATATAGGTTTTGCAAGCAATGCGACAATTTCTAAAGCGGTAATTGGAGCTTTGTTGGATGCAGAAAAGAATGGCGTGACTATAAATCGCGATTTGGTTCGCTCTATTTCTCAGTATGTAAACTTGCTTGGTGGCATTTATATTCTTGATTGTTTGTCTTATGACGAGATTTATAGTAGAATAAAGGAAAAGATTGGTTTTTAATAAATTGTAGGAGGGTTAATGGATGAAATGTTTTAATTGTGAATGTGAAATAGTTGATACCGGGCTTGGCGTATGTTCTAACTGCTCGGCGATACTTGATGCAACAAAAACGAATTTCATTTCATACATTGGCTCTCCAGATAGTTTAGCTGGTTATCAAAAATCATATAAATTATTGCTTTTAAAATATGTTATTGAAGCGATATTAGATGAAGGCGAAGCTACAGTTGCAAGGGTAATCCCTGCTATTAAGCAATACTATATTGAGAGAAAAAACAAGGGTCTGCAACCGGATTATGATGTTGACGCACGTATTTCTGAAATTGAAAATTCGTCAGATTATGATGTGTTTGCAGTTATCAAAAGTCAACCATTTAAGGTTATAAACGAAAAAGGTTATCTGTTTTTGAATCATAATTCAAACGACAAGCTTGTTTTTGTTTTTAACGAGGATTTATCAGATGCGATGTCGCACGACGAGTGGCGTAAACTTTTGGATATTATAAATGCGAAACTTGATCTTTATTTTAATCGTTATGATAGTTTCAATAATGTTTCTGTCACAATTGAGGAAACACCTTCTATCCAAGTTAAAGAAATTGAAAAAGAGGAAAGTAAGAATAATTTAGATCTGTCATTGTCGGTACTGGAGATTACCAACCTAAGTGTAAGAGCGAAAAACATTTTGATGCGCAATAACCTCTATACTATTGGTGCGGTCATGAATTTTGTTCAAGATAATGATTTGCGCTCCTTGAAAAATATGGGGCAAAAATCATTTGAAGAAATTATGGCCTTGCTACATTCTTCCGATTTTCAGGTTGTTACAAATGTGGCATCCGATAGTATTGCCACGTTATTTGCAGGCAACACATATCATTTGTTTGTTGAATTTTGCGAAAGAAATTGCCTATCCACATTATCTGATCTTGAAGGTTTTGATTTTTCTTTATTGCTCAATGAGCCAGGTTTTGGGACTGGAAAATTAAACGCAATAAAAGAGAAGTATTATAGCTTATTACAAGAAGTTTCCTCTGATAAGCAAAAAGAAGAGCATGGTGTGCCCTCTGAGGTGCGACCGGAAATAATCATTGATCAAAGTAATATCAATTTAGGCATTCCATATTTGCGATTTGCTGGCATATCCGCAAAAAATAACGCAAAGTTCTTTGAAAACGGGTATTCCAAAATTGGCGACTTGCAAAACATTACCTCAGGCAAGTTGATGCAGATGTTTGGACGAACAAAAGGAATGGATATTCTTGATAAGATTAAGATTTTTGAAAAACCTTTATTGATAATTGCCACAGAACGATTGAATGAGCATAAAGGCACTCGCGAATTTGACATATATGTTGATAGAGCAAATAAAAAGACATTGCAGGAGATCGCGGATAATCATGGCTTAACAAGAGAACGCGTCAGGCAAATTGAAGCGAAATTTTTCAGAGAATTTTCGCCTTTGTTTGGTTCGCTCGTTGAGCAACATATGACATGTAACAATTTATCATATATTACAACCCAAGATGTTTTGGAGTTCTTTGACGATGATGCTTTTGATACAGTTATAATGTATACTCTTAAAGAGTCATTTTCATTAGAGTATCTGTCCTTTGCTGATATGTTTATAAAAAAAACAAGTGAAACTCAAGATACAAAAGCAAAACTTAATAAATTAACTTATGAATTCATCGGCGAAGATGGGATTAATTTCTTTGAATCTTTACCTCAACTAGAGGAAATGCTTAATGATACTAATTTAGGATTCATATCTGCTGATGCATTTTTGAATTATTTAATTGAAATTAGAGCTTGTTTTTATGGCGATTATGTATTTTTGAGAAAGCAAACATATACAAAGCTGTGCTTGATTCTAATTGCAAAATATTTTAAAGACGGTATAAATTTATATTCTGACGAAGATATTAATTCATTGCGAACACTCTTTCATTCAGAATATGGTGACTTTGATTTACCGGAGCAAAACCGTGCTATTAGTGCAAGGTTATCAGAGTTCTTGATATTGTGTGATCGCGGCAAGGCAAAACTCATCGAGAATATTAATTTTGATCAATCTGTTATAGATGATGTAAAAAAGTATATTGATACAAGTCCGTTGAAGACGCTTTATTTTGCTGAGATTTTCAACGAATTTGAAGGT
>ULVN01040925.1_pt1 | contig 11968 bp, 10 predicted proteins | sample 1959491 | NCBI WGS metagenome assembly ULVN01 (sample SAMEA4835787, study PRJEB28245) | human gut metagenome | biome: gut microbiome; material: fecal sample | place: Denmark | collected 2008 | reverse complement strand
TATCATTCCATAATTCGTAATTGCGTCACCATCAATTGCTGTAATAAGCTTATAACTAACTGATAATCAATGATGACATTTCATCCAACCAAAGATGTGATGAAGTCAGAAAATGTTATTCCACTCTGAACCAGTCTGCATCCACCCATCCGCGGTTGCCCGTGGTGCCGGGTCGCATGCTGACGAGGCCCATCTTGGCACCGATCCACTTGCCTTTTCTGAGTGAGAAGCTGTCTCCTGCAGAGTGGTAGTGCTTGTTGTCAAGACTGTACGAGAATCGGGCTTGACCCTTGTCAATGCGGATTCGTAGATAGATGTCTTCATGAATGGCGGGCGAGTAGGGGATGGTGTCTACTTCGGTAGGCTCCAAGGTAGCCAGAATCTTCTCCGTCTCTTTCCCTTGTCGGTCAGCATCCTTGCAGTTGATTTGCAGCAGTTCAAACTTGTTTCCCTTCCGTCGGCAAACAAGAGCCTGATAGTTCATGCCCATGACCACGACGCCACCATACTGCCCGTCGCTTTTGGCCGTGACGCGCACCTTTGCCGTCGCGGTGAGCGTAGGTGCTGGCAGCTTTTGCAAAAGCAGGTTGCCAGCTTGCCATAGACCGGTGCCCGGCTGTTCGTCGGCATTGTAGAGTCTCATGGTACCATTGGCTGTCGGCATACCCCACAATGGGTTGTAGTTGGCCTGCCATTGCCATTGCAGTCCGAGTTGCCCAGTGTTGAACTCATCGGTTTCCTGTGGGTTGACCCTTGCCTTGGAGTTGCTCTTGGGTTTGCGGTAGGTAGCGTAGGGCTCTCCGCATCCGTCACCGTCCTTGTCGTTGCCGATCACCGGCCACCCTCCTTTCCATGCCATCGGTTGCAAATAGACGACCCGTCCATAGGCGTTGCGGTCGTTGAAGTGGAGAAACCAGTCCTCGCCCAGTGCCGTATGCACCCATGCTCCTTGGTGAGGGCCGTTGATGTTGGTGTGTCCCTGTCGCATTACCGTTCGTGCCTCATAAGGTCCGAAGGGCGACCGTGCTCGCATGGCCAGTTGCCAGCCGTGCTCTACGCCACCGGCCGGGCATAGAATCCAGTACCATCCGTTGTGTTTGTAGAGTTTTGGACCCTCTGTGGTATGGTTGAGCTGTCCACCATCGTATACGATGCGTGGCGCGCTGATGGCGTGACTGCCGTCGGCGGAAAGTTCCCACATCGTGAGCACGCTGTTGAATCCAGCCCTGCTGCCTGCCCAGCCGTTGACGAGATAGCAGTGCCCGTCATCGTCCCACAGGGGGCAGGAGTCTATCATGCCTTTCCCTGCAATGACACATTCCGGTTGGCTCCAAGGCCCCTGAGGCTGCCGGGCACTCACGCGCATAATGCCCTGGTCGGGATCACCCCAGTAAATGAAGTATTCACCTTTGTGGTAGCGGATCGACGGCGCCCATACGCCTTTGCCGTGCTGAGGCTTGCCGAAGAGCGAGTCGGGCTGTTGCCGGTTGAGCGCATGACCGATGATCTCCCAGTTCACGAGATCCTTGGAATGAAGGATGGGCAGTCCGGGAATACAGTTAAAACTGCTCGCCGTCAGATAATAGTCTTCGCCGACGGCGATGGCGTCAGGATCACTATAGTCGGCAAAGAGCACGGGATTTTTATACTTGCCGTTGCCCAAGTCCGGATCCCAGACCTTGGAGTGGTATTGTGCTGAGGCTGGGAACAGTCCCATACCGGTACATAACAGGAGTGCGAGGAAAAGAGATTTCTTTTTCATTGGTCTGTCTTTTTGGGTTTCTTATCAAACAGGATAACTTGCAGAAGTCGTTTGCTTACTCACTTAACGTATGGCCATTCCATGATATTGTGTAGCCTCCGCGTAGAAAGTGGTAACGATATGTCCTTAATAGAGTACGAAAGCACCTTGGAGGATACTTATAAAAAAAACAGCCTGGAATCACTTCCAAGCTGTCTCGTATCTGAAATTTGTAATTTTCAATGTAGAGCGACGATTCGCTCTCTTTGGTTATCCTACAATCTTTGTTCTTTACCTTTTACTAATACCTTACTGATTACAATCTTAAACCTAATAACTAAAAACCTAAATCTATTACTAACCTAAACAATCTATTAATCTTTTGACACTACAAAGGTACGACGAATACTTCGAACCCTCGAATATTTTCTGTAAGAAGTATCTTTTTCCCCGTCTTTCTTAATCTATATCAAGTGGCTGTGTGCGATAACAACAACAAGTTATGCCTTTTCTGCGTTTTTTGATGACGTGGAGGGCTAAAACAGAATTCCGTTGTCTCATTTCAACCGGTCCATGATGTCATGGGGCAGTTGCAGCATGACGGGCTGCACGCAACCGCGGTATTGCTTGTCGGGTTCACCGACGGCAACCAGCAACACCGAGAAGGAACGTCGGGGATTGTCCCATCCTGCCTCATAGTTGGTGATACGGAATGTGTTGTCATCAATCTTTTCCACGGGTCCGCTGATGACTTCTATATGAGGCCGGTTGGCGGCGTGGTCGTCAGTCCGCTTCACGTGTGTGCTGTCAGAATAGGCTGCTTGCAGATGAAACGTGATGCTGTCGGCGTCTGGTATCCATTGGGCGAGCATACCGCACAGTACTTTGCTGTTCACCGGCAGCAGCTTTCCATTTTGGCAGACACCAGCATATTGGCGGCGCTTACCTCTACTCTCGCGATAGCGTGCCATCGTCATCTCGGCCATCTCGCGATCGAAATACCAGAAGGCATCGTGTGGATCGCCTTTATAAGTGTTTCTCGAGATAGTGCTTGGTGTTTGCTTCCCATCGGGCAAGGTCAGCATTTCTTTTTGCTGTGGCTTTGGCTGAGGAGCTGAGTGGGAACTGCAGCATTGACAGCACGATAAGATAAAGAACGGTATGTTTCATGCGTTTTTTCTTTTTAATATAACGTATAAAGTCTCGATGTTACGTATACCATAGCCTTTGTTTTGTGTAGCAGCTTCGTGTCCTTCGTATTCTCATAGTACCATGTTTGTTGGTTTTTCTGACAATAAACAGGCTCTGAGAAGGCATTTTTTTCGAGCAAGCAGTCTTTCTCTTCGATTTTTGCGAATTTTGAGGTGTTTTTATAAAGCGCTGAAATACAATAAGATATGAAAAATCGCGTTTTTTGCTCTTTGTCAAAAAGGTATTTTGACCAAAAATTCTCTAGAGAATTTTTGGTCATCTCGGTAGTTTGACACGGTCATCTCACCTTTTTGATCGCATGAAAAGACCTTTTTGACCAAGTCAACTCACTGTTTCCTCTCTGAACCGGCCGATTTTTTGTGTCATCATCCTCGTTTTTCTTGATTTTCAACTCGCGCTTCCCTCTAGAATGACTGGAAATGTTGACAATGTTTTGTTAAGAGTTTTGTTCTGACGCATAGGTGAATTAGACTTAGAGAGTGGGAGCGTGAAATGAAAAGGAAAAGAAGTTGGTTGTTACAAGTGCCGTCAAATGAAAGATAGAATAATAGAATACGCACGGCTATGTTTAGAAAATAGACCCAAAAACTTGCTACTTTCAAAATAATAATCTATCTTTGCAATAGAGAATAATTAATATATTGATAGGAGGTAGAAACAATGGCTACAGGTATAGTGAACTTAAGAGACAGTATATATCAAGAGGCGATGCGCTATGCGAAAATGCATAACGTAAGTCTTGAATCATTCGTTGAAAATATCATCATAAATACCATTAACCGTGACAAGCACTCTTCAAAGAAATTTAAGCTTAAGTCCTTTGACGAGCTTTCACCAAGAGTGCAGAGTCTTATTGGCTCTGGACATGTAAGTAAGGAGGCGGAAGATGATATAAATGGTAGAAAAGCACGTATGGATAGTCTTGAAAGAAAATATGGCAATGGATAAAGTATTCATTGATACTAATATTATGATAGACGTCCTGCTCGGACGTAAGAAGTTCTTAGCGCAAAGCTCTAATATTTTTCAGTTAGCTGATAGCGGGGCGATAACATTGTATGCTACAGCTCTTTCTTTTGTTAATGCTTTGTACATAGGAAGAAAGGAATTGGGAAAATCTGAAGCTTTGAAGAAGCTAAAACTGTTTCATGACTTCCTGAACACAGCACCAATGGATGAAGAAGAACTCGCAAGGGCATTTATGATGGATGACAAGGACTTTGAAGATAATCTGCAATATTGTTCCGCGTGTTCTGCTGGTTGCAACGTTATTGTTACAAGGAATGTGAAAGATTTCCCCAAAGATGGAGAGGTAAGAGTAATGATGCCATCAGAGTTCTTAGATGCGTTTGCAGAAGAAGTAGCTAATGATTCTGCCGAAATAAATCCATAATCTTTCATGTTAGCGCCTCTTGTCTCTTGTAATTTATTGGGTCAATACGCTGGTTCCGATAGTTTGGAAGTGGCCATCAATGGCAGACTGCGATCTATAGACTTTTCCTTGATTTTCACCTCACGCTTCCCTCTAGAATGACTGGAAATGTTGACGAGTTTTTGTTAAGAGTTTTATAGGCTTGCCTTGGCTCCTTTCATCCTTCCTCCTTATGGCCTTATACTCAGTATTTATTCGCTCGCTTTGTTGCAAAATCCAAATAAATTGCGTAAGTTTGCAAAAGAATAAAGAATGAACGCGCTATGGAGCAGATGATGAGAAAATATCCGGTAGGCATACAGACCTTCGAGAGAATCATTAAAGAGGGTTTTATCTATGTTGACAAGACCGACCTCGTATGGCAAATGGCACACTATGCCACCTTCGTTTTCATGAGCCGTCCCCGCCGCTTTGGCAAGTCACTGCTCACGTCGACTTTGGAATCGTATTTCAAAGGCGACCGTGAGTTGTTTGAGGGCTTGAAGATCATGGAGCTTGAGAAGGAATGGACAAAGTATCCCGTGCTCCATCTCGATCTCAGCGTTGCCAAAGGACAGGACAGTGCAGAAGAACTTCGCGAAACGCTGATGTGGATGATGGGACCATTAGCAAAAGTTTTTGGGCGCGAGAGCGATGAAACCACTCCGGGCAAACTGCTCACCGGCCTTATCCATCGTGCGCAGGAGAAAACGGGCAAGCAGGTGGCGGTGATCATCGACGAGTATGATGCCCCTTTGCTCGATGCACTCCACGATCAGGCCACGCTCGATGCCATGCGCAAGGTCATGCAGGAGTTCTATGTTCCCCTCAAGGCTAATGAGCAGTACCTTAAGTTCTGTTTCATCACCGGCATCACAAAGTTCTCGCAGCTGAGCATCTTCTCCACCATCAACAACTTGAAGAATGTGTCCTTGCTGCCAAAGTTTGCCACCATCTGCGGATTTACCGAACATGAGGTGCAGACTGTCTTCAAAGAGGACATCTGCGAAATGGCAAAGGACTTCAAACTGACGCCGGAGCAGATGTACGCCAAGATCAAGTTCAAATACGACGGCTATCATTTTGCTGGTGGTGCTGAGGCCGTTTTCAATCCTTTCAGTCTGCTCAACGCCTTAGGCGACCGATTGCTGAAGAACTACTGGTTTGCCTCCGGCACGCCAACATTCCTCATCAAGCAGATGCAGCATTTCCATACAGACATCACCTCGCTCGATTCGCTCGATGTGCCAGAGTCAGCCTTCGATCAGCCCACAGAGAACATGAAAGATGCCCTGCCGCTGCTCTATCAGAGCGGCTACCTCACCATCAAGGACTATGATCCAGAAGGTGAAACCTACTTCCTGTCCATCCCCAATCAGGAAGTGCGCGTTGGCTATGTTAATGGTTTACTGCCCACTTATACCGGCTTGAATAGTGGTGACGTGCAAGTCGGCTTTGCCTTAAAATTCTGGAGAGCCCTCAAACAGGGCGACATCGACTTGACCATGCAGCACATGCAGGCTTACCTCGCCGGCATCCCTTATGTCGAGGGCTTCAAGCAGAAACTCGCTGAAGCCAAGACAAAGGAAGGCTTCTACGAGTACACCTTCTATCTGATCTTCTCCATGCTCAATGTCTATGTGCGCACGCAGGTGAAGGTAGCGGGCGGCCGCGTGGATATGGTCATCTTCATGCCCGACACCATCTACGTCATGGAGCTGAAGGTGGGCGACACGGCGCGCCATGCACTTGAGCAGATTGATGCCCACGGCTATGCCAATCCCTATCTCACCGACGGCCGCCGGGTGGTGAAGGTCGGCATCCGCTTCGATGCTGACAAGCACACCGTGGATGAATGGGAGGTGGAGTGATATGAGAAGATGGAATCACCAAGAGTACAAAAACTTGTTGGTTCCGGGCATGTAAGTAAAGAAGTGGACATAGCCAGGGGTCTCACCTTTGACACCATATGTCGTATTGAAGGTTGTGATCTGCGAGGAGTAGAATCTTTTTCATTTTGCTATTGTTTTTTAAAGTGATTACGACATTAATTCGGATGGGAAAAAAACTACGCAAAAAAATAACAGCCTCACCCCCAGCCACTCTCCAAGAGGAGAGGGGTTGGGGGTGAGGCTGTGGTTGGGGGTGTGGATTGGAATTACTCTTTCACTTCAAACAGCATTCAGAGAATTTCTACTTCCTCTCGCCATGAACCCATGGAGAACGTCCGATGCGCCATAGGTTCGTAGAACTGTTTTGTAGTTGATGTTCCTTAAACGCTGTTAAAATGGGGCTGAAAGAGCTAATAAAGGCTAATAACTAAAACAATTAGTTGTACCGAACTATATTTTTTCGTTACTTTGTCATTGTAAACATTAAAGCGATACAATTATGAAAAAGCTAACGGCAAAGGAAAAGGAAATTATGGATATGCTGTGGCAGCATGGTCCCATGTTCGTCAAGGACATGCTGAAGTTGTATCCAGAGCCCAAACCCCATTTCAATACCGTCTCCACACAGGTGCGCATCTTGGAGAGCAACGGCTACGTCAATCACGAGGCTGTGGGCAACAGTTATCGCTATCAGGCAGCCATCACGGAAGAAGCCTACGGCAAGAGTACCCTTGCCGGCGTGATCAAGAACTATTTTGACGACTCTTATCTTTCGGCTGTGAGTGCCTTTGTCAAGGAAAAGAAGATTACTGTCGACGACCTTCGCGAGTTGATAGAGCAGATAGAGCAAGGCAAGTAACCAAAATGAATATATGATGGATTTTCTGTATTATAATCTCCGTGTAGCGGTATTGATAGCGGTGTTCTATATGTTCTACCGTTTGTTGCTGTCTCGTGACAGTTTCCATCAGCTCAACCGTTTGGTGCTGTTGGGCACAGCTTTGACTTCTTTTGTCTTGCCTCTGTGTGTCATCACCATCCATCACACCGAGGTACTGTCATCACTGCCCACAGTAGAGACGGCTGTCGTCGGTGGTGGCGGCGCGTCCGTGGTTCCGTCCACGCCCTGGTGGCATATCACGTTGCCAATTGTCTACTGGTCAGGCGTCTTTTTTACATTATTATATACAATTCTCTCGATATCGAAGGTATGCATACTTATTGGCCGATGCGAGAAGCACCGGCAGGCCGACGGCTCTGTCATTGCCGTGGCCGATGGGGAAGTGTCCCCATTCTCCTGGATGCACTTTATCGTGGTGCCGCGTAGCGACTACGCCCATCCCGACAGTGCCATCCTCATGCACGAGCGTGAGCACATCCGCCGGCATCATTCTTGGGATGTGCTGCTCGTTGATGTTCTCTCGTCGTTTCAGTGGTTCAATCCTGCTATATGGATGCTGCGTTCAGATCTGCGCGCCATCCACGAGTATGAGGCTGATGCGGCGGTTCTCTCAAGTGGCGTCGAAGCGCGCCAGTATCAATATCTATTGGTAAGAAAAGCCATGGCTGCGGCAGGGTACTCTGTGGTCAATGGTTTCAATCACAGTACCCTAAAACAACGAATTACTATGATGAATACTCATAAGCAAAACCGATATTCCTGGCTCAAAGCCATGTATGTACTTCCCATTGTTGCCGTCTCGCTTTGTGCCACGGCCAAGACTGTTACCGACTATAAGGTTGCCGACAGCACTGCTCCGTCTGTTTCCCAGCCGGCTGCTGTTCAGCGTTCTGCCTCCACAAACGTACCGGCAGCTTCAATAGAGGATTTTGTAGAGCAAAAAGTAGCCCAGAAAGATACGACCAAGCTCAAGGATCTCCTGGTTGTCGTCGACGGTAAAGAGATACCTTATTCCTCATTAGAGGGTCTCGACCCTTCTTCCATTTCGGCTATAAGCGTCTATAAAGACAAAGCTCACACGGCTCAGTACGGAAAGAAAGGGGTCAATGGAGTGATTGTAGTGACAACGAAGAAAGCAGCGTCAGCAGAAGGGGAGGAAAGAAGCGGCTTTGAAGTTGTCGACGAAATGCCTCGGTTCAATGGAGGAACTACGGCTATGATGCAGTATCTTTCTCAGAATGTCCATTATCCCCTTGTAGCGCAGGAATGTCATGTGCAGGGGCGTGTCATCGTCAGCTTTATTGTCAAGTCCGACGGCTCCATTGCTGATCCTAAGGTTGTCAACAATGGCACCAAGAGTGTGGCCGTAGAGACGAATCCCGCTTCGGGCGAGAAGAAAGAGACTGCCGTTGATGTTGCTGAAAATCAGAAGAAGGTTGCTGAGGCTCAGGAGGCCTTGGCTCAAGAGGCTTTGCGTGTGGTAAGCAGCATGCCGGCGTGGACACCGGGCAAGCAGAAAGGGAAACCCGTCAATGTGAAGTATACTATTCCAATATCTTTCAGGCTGACTTCACCTTCAAAGTAGAATAATTCCTTTTAAAGTAGAAGAATCGTGACAGCCCCATGACGCAGGTCTTCGCACGGATCAATTTAGTGCGTTACGACCGCGGCATGGGGCTGCGATATTACATCTATGTCCTTTTGAAGTGTCTGTGTGACGAATCCGTTATTGTTTTTCCCGAATAGCTTATAAAATATAGCGATTATTATTTGTTAATGCTGCTAATATTAGTTACCTTTGCAGAAGTAGACAAGTCACGTTATTATGATGGATCCATATATCAAGCAGCAGTTTCTTTCCGAGGTTAAGCAGGCTATTCCGGAGAGACAGATATACACCGATAGCCTCCGTACTTATGCCTGGGGTACTGATGCCAGCTTCTATCGCATGACCCCGCAAGTCGTCGTCCGCACAAAGAACGAGCAGGAGGTGCAGGCAGCCTTCAAGGCATGTAAGAAATACGCAATTCCTTTTACCCTCCGCGCTGCCGGCACGTCACTCTCCGGACAGAGCTGTACTGACTCTGTACTCATCGTGGCAGGCAAAGGTTGGGAGCAGTTCCACTTGGATGATGACAAGAATGCCATCACCCTTCAGCCCGGTATAACGGGAGGACGTGTGAACAAGATTTTGAAGCCTTATGGGCGTGTGTTCCCGCCTGACCCGGCCTCGGTGGGCAGTGCTATGGTCGGTGGCATCGTGGTCAACAATGCCTCGGGCATGAACTGTGGCGTGCATGCCAACAGCGATCACATGTTGCTCAGTGCCCGCCTCATCCTTACCGATGGCACCATTCTCGATACCGGCGATGAGCAGAGCCGTGAGGCTTTCCGGAAAAGTCATCCCGAGTTTATCAAGAAGATCGAGACTCTGCGTGATGAGGTGCGGAAGGACGCTGACCTCACGGCGCGCATCAGGTATAAGTATTCCATCAAGAACGTCACGGGTCTCAACATCCGGCCGCTTGTCGACTACGACGATCCCTTCGACATCATAGCACACAGTATCGTGGGTTCTGAGGGAACGCTTGCCTTCCTCTCCGGTGTCCGCATGAGAACGCTGCACGAATATCCTTACCGCGCATCGGCTATGGTTTATTTCCAGTCCATGGAGGAGAGCTGCAAGGCCATCGTCGCTTTGAAACAGTTGAAAGCCGACGAGGACGACATGGCGATGACCTATGAGAATCTCAAGGTAAAGAGTGCGGAGATGCTCGACTATCTGTCGTTGCAGAGTGTCGACGACCCCGTCTATCTGAACTATAAGAAGGATGTGGATGCAGGTCGTATTGACGGCGTAGCCAAAGGCGACTACCACAATCTCACGGCTGTCCTCACCGAGACCAAGGCCCTGACGCCGGAAGGACTGAAGGCAAATATCCAGGAGGTCATGGACACACTCTCGGGATTTAACCTCTATGGCGAGCCCGCCTTTACCGATGACCCGAAGGTCTATGGAAAGTACTGGTCTATCCGTTCCGGTATCTTCCCCGCTGTGGGTGGCCAACGGCCAGTCGGTTCTTCCTGTCTTATCGAGGATGTGGCGTTCCATATCCAAGACCTTCCGCATGCTACTGTGGATTTGCAGCAGCTCATCGCACGCCACGGATACAAGGATGCCTGCATCTATGGCCATGCCTTTGAGGGAAATTATCACTTCATCCTTAATCAGAGTTTCGCTACAAAAGAAGAGGTGGAGCGCTACCGCAGCATGATGGAGGATGTGGTGAAGCTCGTCGTGGGCAAATATGATGGTTCCTTAAAAGCAGAGCATGGCACCGGCCGCAATATGGCACCGTTTGTCAAGTATGAGTGGGGGGAGAAAGCCTATGGCGTGATGAAGCAGTTGAAGCGTATCTTCGACCCCGACAATATCCTCAACCCGGGTGTCATCTTCAATGATGATCCCGACTGTTTCATCGAACATCTCAAGCCGTTGCCCGTACTTCACTACGATCTCAAGCTACGTCAGGAAGAGGGAGACAACCATTTGGCGGTTTCAACGATGGACGAGATGTGGCAAGGCGTTGAGAAAGCAAACCGCTGTATAGAATGTGGATTCTGTGAGATCAACTGCCTGTCGTGTGGCTTCACGCTCTCCTCAAGGATGCGTATTGCCTCTCAGCGGGAGATGCTCCGACTCAGACTGACCGGTGAGGATCCGAAACGGCTCGCGGAGATGGAGAAAGCCTATCGCTATCTCGGTGAACAGACGTGTGCCACAGATGGCCTTTGCGCTACCTCCTGCCCGATGAAGATCAACACGGGCGATCTCACGCATCTGCTGCGTCAACTCTTCATGGACCAGCATCCGGAGCAACGGGCTATCGGGCAAATAGGTGCCAACCATCTCGGTGCCATGAAAGATGTGGTGCGTGGCGCGCTCACAGCGGCCTCGTTAGGTAGGAACGTGCTCGGTACAGCAACTATGAAGAAAGTGTGCGGTGGACTTCATCAGCTCGGTATCCCGCAGTGGTCCACAGCTATGCCGGGTGCCATCCGTAACCCGTCCCAGGCAATGCTTAACCAGCAACCGTCTGAGCTGAAGGTGGTCTATCTGCCGAGTTGTATCAATCAGACCATGGGACTGACGAAAGGTGCTCCCGTCAAGCGACCGCTTGTCAAAGAAACGTGCGCCCTGCTGCACAAAGCCGGCTACGAGGTGATCTTCCCGAAGAATATGAAGAACCTCTGCTGTGGACAGATCTGGGAAAGCAAGGGTATGACAGATATTGCTGACCGAAAGACTGCTGAGACCGAGCAGGCCCTCTTCGAGGCCAGTGAGGGCGGACGATGGCCGGTGCTCTGTGACCAGAGTCCTTGTCTCCACCGACTGAAGAAGATGGTCACCCGTGTCAAGCTCTACGAGCCCGCAGAGTTTATCCTCACATTTCTTAAAGATAGGCTCACGTTCCATCCTACTCACCGGTCGGTAGCCATTCACTTGACATGCTCCACGCGTGAGATGGGACTCAGTGACACAATGTTAAAAGTGGCACGCATGTGCACCGACAACGTCTTTGTGCCCGAAGGTATTGGCTGTTGCGGCTTTGCCGGTGACCGTGGTTTCTCTCGTCCGGAACTCAACGACTGGGCTTTGCGCTCGCTCCACGGGCAGATAGCGGAGCATCATATCGAGCGAGGTTATTCCAACAGCCGAACGTGCGAGATCGGATTGGAGGCCCATGCCGGCATCCCTTACATGAGCATCGTGTATCTCGTCAACGAGTGCACGGAGCCAAGAAGCTAAA
>ULVN01073387.1_pt1 | contig 11990 bp, 12 predicted proteins | sample 1959491 | NCBI WGS metagenome assembly ULVN01 (sample SAMEA4835787, study PRJEB28245) | human gut metagenome | biome: gut microbiome; material: fecal sample | place: Denmark | collected 2008 | reverse complement strand
ATTCTCCTTCAGATCCCTCAGAACCCTTTTTCTCAAAACCTTCTGCATATTACAAATCCTCCAATTCTGCCGCTGGAACTCTCTCTTCGTTCTCGTACTCTTTGCTTACAAGACCATCTTTTATGAAGATAACCTTGTGCACCATATTCTTGATGGAATTGTTGTGGGTTACTATCAGCATGGTCGTTCCATACTTCTCATTTATCTCTTCAAGAAGAACAAGTATATCTCTTGAAGTCTTGGAATCAAGAGCTCCTGTCGGCTCATCGCAGAGGAGAAGTTTTGGATTTTTAACCAGAGCTCTCGCTATTGCGCATCTCTGCTGCTGTCCACCTGAGAGCTGTGAGGGGAACTTGTTCTGATGCTCAGTAAGTCCTAGAGTCTCTATCAAGTCATCCATAGGAAGCGGATCATCTGTCAGATACTCACACACCTGTATGTTCTCCCTCACAGTGAGGTTTGGAACAAGGTTATAGAACTGGAATATAAATCCCAGATTATCTCGTCTGTAATCCGCGAGCTGGTCACTGGTCATACCAAATATCTCTGTTCCATCAACCTTTATCGAACCTGAATCCATGGTGTCAAGACCACCTATACAGTTCAGAAGTGTTGACTTACCTGAACCTGACGTTCCCTGTATAACACACATCTGTCCTTTTTCAACACCTGTGTTTATACCTTTAAGCACCTGCACATAGCTTCCACCCTCTCCATAGCTCTTCTTTACTCCTGACACTTCCAAATACATAATTTTTCCTCCTTTATGATATCCTCGTTGTTCTAATTTTCATTTACTTTATTTTTTATAGCAATCCATTACACTTTAGCAGCTATTCAAATGTTCATTTGCATACATAACACCGTTATGGTTTAAGCCTTTTTTTAGGTCTTCCTATAATTCGGAAGACCTGTAATAAGACATAATGGGAATTTGATTCCCCTGTACCACATTTTTCATTTTACTGTTTTCATTTTTCTATTCCGGTCAAATCTTATTCTGGATCCTGCCACGGCTTAACCAAGCCATACCAGCCTGAGATCAGATATTTCATACCTGTCTCAACGAACTTCAAGGCATCCTTCTCATTGTCAATATGTGTCACCATGAATATAAACATATCAATCTGTGAATGAGACATCCAATGTACCACATTCCTGTCAACCATCGGTGTTCCATAAGCCCTGCACATCGCCTCACATATAAATGCATTGTGTGCATCCATCTGATCCACTATATTGTCTGGCATGCTCTCCATGCTGGATCCCTGTGACTTCGTAAGAACAAGAAGCACTTCTTCTCTATGCATATAAATCTCATGCACTATGTTCCTGGCCGACTCAAAATCACTGTCCTCATTATGGTCTGATGCCATGCCATTGTTCATCTCGTCCACCTCAACGGAAAAATGCTCGGTCAACACAGCATTGAGTCTGTCCATCATGTGTCCCACAACATTGCAGAACAGATCGTCCTTATCCTTAAAAAAGAAATATAAAGCTCCGGTTGTCACTCCTGCCTTCTGACATATATTTCTAAGTGACGCACCCATAAATCCCTTATCCATGAACTCTTCCTTGGCACACTTTAGAAGTTCTTTCCTCGTCTCGCTGTCATGTTGTATTTTCTTTGCCATAATCCTCACCCATTTAATTATAATATAAAATAACATAACAGCGTTACGTTTAATAACACCGTTATGTTAAGACATATCGATCATTTTGTCAACTATTTTATTTATTATACATATCGCTATAAATCCTGTCTATAGTCTCATCACGACTCAATTTATCCAATCTGTTGGTTGTTAGATGATATCAGGTTCACTATCTTGCTTCTCATATTAGCAACAACAGCAGCCAGGAAGATGATAACAAATCTCCTCCTGGCTCTTTTTATCTCATATTCAGTTCTGTTCCTGCTGTTTACTGACATATCTTACTTCCCCCGTGTTATATACATAGCTATTATATAACAACTCTTATTGGTAAATTGTCAATCTTTTTTCTCAACTTCCCGGCTCTGCTTTATTTCTTTCAATATCCTGTCCGTCAGAGAATTGATGGTCTGCATCTCTTCGGTGTAACTGTCATCAATGAGACTAACCACATACGACATGGACGGTGACTCACTCATCTCCATCATCAGGAATATCCAACCGTTTCTGTTCAGTATTTCGGTCAGCTCATCTTTGAAATACTCACACATATTCTCAAGTGTGGGATTTATCATGTCAAATGGTGCAATCTCATTCAACGTCTTGTCCTGATATCTGCTCAGAAATTCTTCAACTCTGTGCTCCAGATGATGGAACTTTACAGTCTCATCTCTTCCCTTGACAACATTTATGACGATCTCCCAGGTGTGAGGATGTACCTCCCCAAGTACTCCATTTTTATATATTCCATGTCTGGCATTGAGGTAGAATTTGAATTTGTATTGTCTGAATCTCATCTGTTCATCTCCTCCCCATAGAATACTTTTCTCGGATCATCACCGTCTGTGACAGCTCTGAGCTCTGTTCTAATCTCGGCCCCCGCTTCATTTGCTGAGGTTCTTTTCCAGCTTTCAAGCATCTTATCACGTATCTGTTCAGCCGTTGACATATCTGTCATATACATAAGCACAACAAAATTGCCCTTTGACATTTCTGCGGTTACATGATTAGATCCCATGCAGCCCTTTATGAAATCCATTATCCTGAATATCTCATCTCTTGAAAAATAACGATCTCCCATCTGAACACTTATGAACAAGAAAGTGATCGGATAAAGCTCCGGATCTGTCGATTTTGAGAGCAGAGAATCCACAACCTCCATATCGTAATATCTGCCTGATCTTTTATCTGCAGGCTCAATATCCTTCTGCCTTAACTCTTCCTCATAGCTTTCTGTAAGTCTCTCATATTCATCGAATTTCTCATTTCTCGCTGTAAGTTCATGTTCTAATCTTTGAACCTTTCTGCCCATATGTCCTATCCTGCCGGCATATTCTATAACCATGCCGCCAAGAACAAGAAAGGCTGCTATCACAGCTATTACGATATAGAATTCAAAATCATTAACTCCGTATGCTGAGAGCACATACGATCTGTCGGCGAACATCCCAATAACGTAATCAGATCCGGCAACAGAAGCCATACTGACTATTCCTTTCTGCTCGCTCATATATTCGTCCAGACCTGATGCAGTCATGTTAGACAGTTCCGCCGTGGTTGCCGCATCCTTGATAAACATGATATCATCCTCTTCTATAAGGAACGCCCATTCCGAACCGGATACATCAACTACTTCATTGATGACTGACTCCATATCTTTCTCACTCAAACCTTCCAGTCTCTCAGCCAGAATAGATACCGTCTGCAGCTGGTCATCCTTATACGCTGAAAGGATGTTATCTCTATTGTTCTTCATGTGATAAACATAGTATATGGTTTCCAGAGCTATCATGAACAGAACAACAGCAAAAGCTGCCACTACTCGTCCTCTATATGTCTTATTCTTTTCAGCTTTCCTGCTCATGACATTTTCTCCTTCCTGTCACCTTGTACACCAATCTTCCAAGCCAGCGGAAGTCATGCTTTATGATGCTCCACGCCGTCTGTCTCTCCTCGCTGAAATTTTGCATTTTCCAGCTTCCCTTAGACTTCATGGAGTTGATTATTCCTGCAAATCTGAACCAGAACACGACAAAGTTGTACAGAGGAAGCAGAAATACAAGATACCATTTTCTCATGTAATATCTTCTGAGCTGTTTAAACGGACTCAGGAAAAGACTTATACATATATATAGCAGTGTTGTGGTAAACACATACAAAAGATACATGATTATGACTGAATCTATGATGAGCGCAAACGGATAATCCTGGAATATTCCAAGGCATATCAGCGCAAAGTACCATATCATACGCGGGAATGCAAATGTGTGATCGAACATAACCAGTCTCACAATGAAGTCAGAGAAAAATCCTCGCACAGCGTTCATCCTGTTCTTCATGAACATGTGGACAACCTCTATCTCGCCCCTCTGCCATCTCTGTCTCTGTATATATAGTCTGTTCATATCTTCTATTGGATCAACATAAAATATAGCTTCACTGCACAGAGCTACCTTATCTCCGAGCACATCCCTTATCTGAAACGTTACATGGGTGTCCTCGCACACAGTATCCGTATTGTACATATTGGTTTTCATGATGGTTGATCGTCTGAATGCTGAGAAAGCACCTGATAAAGTAAATATATTATTGAACTCCGACTGGAAATTCCTGCCAGCAAGGAACGCCTGACAGTATTCAAAGAACTCCAGCTTTCTAAGCAGTCTGAGCCCAAATCTGTCGGTATCATCCACCATTTCGGGGTTGGTCATGATCGTTCCGGTCATGCAGTCGATGTCAGGATTCCTCTCGAATTTGGTCACCATATTCCTGATGGCATCCCTCTGAAGCACACCATCGCTGTCTATGTGTATGATGTATTTGCCGTAGCTGTTGAAAAGTCCCAGATTGAGAGCCTTTGATTTTCCCTGTCTTGAATTTACCCAGTTCATTGTAAGATCAGGAAATTCCTCCTGACATTTGCAGAATACGTCAAAGCTCCTGTCCGTGCTCATATTATTTACAACTAGTATGTATATCTTGCTGTTAGGATAGCTTGACGCATCTATGGAGCTTATACATCTGTGAAGGCTATGTTCCTGATTATACACAGGTATGATAAGTGTTATCTCCGGTGAGAAGTTGATTGCCTTCTCCTTCCTTGACACAAGCTTCTTCTTTATCAGTATGAAAAAATTGCCAATGGTAGGTATAATCTCCATGACGATCGGTATGATGACCCATGCCGCCCAGAAAAGTATGGAGCTATGAAAGATCTGTGTTATCAGTGTCATATCTGAAACCTCCTACCTTCTGTCTGATGATCTGAGCTTTTGTGAACACGAAGAAATACAAAAGGACAGTACATGCATAGAATACCAGACGTCCTATTATGCTGTGGGCGACGAAATACGCCCCTCCACCGAACGCATGGACAATTAGGCATATGGTGAATATCCTGAGTACATTTGCCGCAAATATGAGGGCCGGTCCAACTATGCTGAGTACCACCTTCTCATATGTGTGGTACATAGGAAAAAACCACAAAAGCGACAGGAATGCCAGCATCTCCACTATTCCTGAGCACTCATAATCTATATACATTGACAGGTTGGCATCACCGGTCGATATGAACACTATGTTCTTGTTGAAATATCCCTCATATATGCCTGTCATATCGCCGAACATGCCAGCAACTGCGGACACGCTCTTCTGAAGAGGTGCAAGAACGACTGGCTCAACCTTGATGAGCATGAACACAAAAATTCCAATGCTTCCTGTTATAAAATACCAGAAATCCAGCTTTCCACGTTTCAGCACGGACAATATATATACCCAAAACACTAACAGTATAACAAAAACTATATTCATCATCGGCGTGCACCTCCTCTCATTTATATTCACACCCTGCTATAGCATTTAGCAGTTTATATTTTCTTTCTTCTATATACTATTACTCCGCCTATAGCCATTATAAGGGCTATAGCAGCACCAACCCAAGGACCTGTAGGTGTTCCGGTTATTGTGACACCCTCCGCTCCTATATTAGGGTTGGACACAGTGATTGTTGCGCCCTGATCCAGCTTTATGCCAAGATAATCTGCGAGTTTGTTAAGTGATATGGAAAACTCTATTTCATCACCCTTGCCCGTCTCTGTATGTGCCGCATCATATACTGTGAATGCCACATCGCCATCCACATCATTGTAGTAGCCTGCAAACACTCCGAAATTTCTGTATACTCCTGCTCCAAAGCCGTTAGTCTGACCACCCCAGTTTATTGATCCGTCAGAATTCACAGGGAGTACATTAAGCACACATGATTTTCCATCTACTGTGATATTCCACAGATTAAACTGCATCTGGGATGTATACAGATCGTTCATGGAAAAGTGTACATACAGTCTTCCATTCTCCACTGCAAGCTGTCCCTTGTGAACTGAGTAACTATTGTTACCGTTGTAGGTTATATCCGCTGACGGATACTGACTCCACTCACCATAATACCCGTCGACCACAAGTCCGGATGTGACAGGTCCTGTGATCTCCTCAGTTGTTCCCGTCTCTGTTGTGGCATTCTCCGTTGTCTGTTCTGTAGTGCTGACCTCAGTTGTTGTCTGTTCTGTAGTGCTCTCTGATGCCTGTTCTGTTGTCACAGCGGTATTCTCAGTCGCATCTTCGGTCGTAGTTTCTTCTGTACTGTTTTCTGCAGCCTCAGTGGTTGTCTCGCTCCCAGCTTCAGTGGTTGTCTCGCTCTCAGCCTCTGTGGTTGTCTCGCTTCCGACCTCCGTGGTCGCCTCAGAGGATGAACTACCACCTGCTATATCAAGCTCGGCCGTATTGCCATTCCAGCCTATTGTTATATTTTGCACATCTGTTCCATATGTGCTGACCGGCACCTTTGCACTCCAGGACATATCCGCATATCCCCAGCCAGATGACGATGCACCGGTATTTGTCGTATAACCAGTGGCGCCATCGATTGCCTGATACCATGCATTTAACACGCTGAATGATGAACCATCGCCATTGTTGCCTGTGTTTATAACTAACTTGGATAATGCCCCCGGAGCTGTCTGCCCATTTGCAGATACATCGAATGTCTGCTGAATATAATTAGTCCACGGACCTCTGTATTCCAGATAGATGTACTCGTCATCCGTTGTCACTTCTATGTTTCCACCATTTCCATCGGAGAGTGTCTGTGCCTGACTCCCAAATATGGAAACACCTGAAAAGATGATCACCATACATACCGCAGTTATAATCCCTATAAGTCTCTTAATTTTTGTTCTTCTGTTCTTCATATAATCACGCCTTTTCTTCTAGTAAAATCTATTGAGAATTGTTTGCTCCTGTCATACTCTCAAGTCTCAGTATGTCGTCAAATATCTTTTGATAGTTTCTGTTGCTAGTATCCATATTCATAGTAGGCAGCAACAGTCTGTCCGACACTTGATACACGCAAAGAGGATTTTCAGATATATCTAGCTGATAAAGCTCCATTCCAATCTTCTCAAGCCTGCGTCTGAGTTCTTCATAGAAATAATCGCCCAATGTCTCGAGCGTGTTCTCACATTTCCGAAACTCAGGAAGTTCATTCAGATACTTGCCTCTGTACTGGTCAATGAACGCTGAAACTATCGCCTCAAGTCTGAAAAAAGGTATATTCTCACTCTTATCCTTCATTCCTATATATGTGACTAACGTGAACGAATGCCCATGCATTTTCTCCCTATCACCATTAAAACTGTGTCTGGCATTAAAGTAAGATTTATATATGTAATAATTAAACAACCAGCCACCTCCTTGATTTATATGTCAGATTACGACACAATAAATCTATTCTTATCCCTTCTAGATTATAGATACCTAATTGTGATATATCAATGATGAAAAATCGCCAAATTTATGGCTATTTTATGAACATTTTGTAACTTTATGTATAATCATAATATTTCAACCGTTTGCGCTATTCATATCTTGTTACCTATTTGATTGTTATTGATTGAATAGCCACAGAATATATCAAACAATCATGATATGAATGGTCAAAAAAAGATCCCATCCATATGAATGAGATCTTTCTATCTTTGTTTACTATTAATATTTCTATAATTGGAATTTTTTAATTGCTGTTTTTTTATTGTTATATAACCCGCAGAGCCTATCTGCAGCATTACTCCGACATTGTCATTTATGACTCAAGCAGTTTCTGAACACTTACAAGCTTTACGCAGAGAACAAATATCTCTGTTGCCTGCTGCATCTCCTCCGGTGTTGGGAATGAAGGTGCGATCCTGATGTTGCTGTCCTTTGGATCGTTATGGTATGGGAATGTTGCTCCTGCACCTGTGAGAATAACTCCAGCCTCCTTGCACTTTGCAACTATAGCCTTTGCACAGCCTTCCATAGCGTCAAATGATATGAAATATCCGCCGAGAGGCTTGATCCATGAACCAATTCCAAGTCCATCAAGCTCCTCCTCAAGAACTTTGAGTGTAGCCTCAAACTTTGGTCTCATGAAATCAGCATGCTTCTTCATATGCTCCTTAAGACCGTCAAGATTCTTGAAATATCTCGCATGTCTGAGCTGATTTACCTTATCGTTACCTATAGTCTGAATTGTATAATGCTTCTTTGCATCTTCAAGGTTTGCATGTGATGTAGCCATAGCTGAAACTCCTGAACCAGGAAAGCTTACCTTTGATGTTGAAGCGAACTCAAATACCATATCCGGATTGCCGGCCTTCTCACACTCTCCGATGATATCAAGTATCTCTACCTGATTGTCCTCATACAGATGATGGATGACATATGCATTGTCCCAGAAGATCCTGAAATCCTTAGCTGCAGGCTTAAGATTTGCAAATCTTCTTACGGTCTCATCGCTGTAGCAGATTCCCTGTGGGTTTGAGTACTTTGGCACGCACCATATACCCTTTACTGTTGGATCTGAATTTACAAGTTCTTCAACCATATCCATGTCTGGACCTGTCTCTGACATAGGTATGTTGATCATCTCTATTCCAAAATGCTCTGTGATAGCAAAATGTCTATCATATCCCGGAACAGGGCAGAGGAACTTCACCTTGTCAAGCTTGCACCAAGGTGTCTCTCCCATTATTCCATGTGTATATGCTCTTGATACAGTGTCAAACATAAGAGTAAGACTTGCGTTACCACCGATAAAGATATGATCCTCAGTGGTTCCCATCATCTCAGCCATAAGTCTCTTGACCTCTGGAATTCCATCAAGGCACCCATAGTTTCTGCAATCTATGCCACACTCTGACTTCATATCAGAATCACTGTTGATAATATCCATAAGACCAACAGATACTCCAAGCTGGGTTGGTGATGGCTTACCTCTTGACATATCAAGATTCAGGCCAAGAGCCTTCTTCTCCTCATATGCCGCAAGCAGCTGCTTTCTAAGTTCCATTAACTCTTCTCTTGATAATTCACTGTACGCTTTCATAAAAAGTCTCCCTTGCTACCTATCATTGTTATAGTTATATGTCCAGATTGCACGCTAAAACATTCTATATTAAATATACAATTCTAACGTTCAACCCTTGTATCATATAATTTATTTCTCCAGTTGTCTAGACCCTAATCGCATAAGTTTGCAGTATTTTGCAAATTTTGGTTGAAAAATCTAAGTTCAAACACTAAATCCGACTATATTTTCGTCAAAATTATATATTTGACTTTTTATTTTCAAGTTAGCCGACATTGGAAGATACTGCTGTGTTCTTTTTTGGAGTGGGCTTAATGATTTGGCTCTGGCGGTTATTTAGATGGCATCACGGATGCTATCTGAGCCGCAAGCTGTGACTTAGGCATTGTCTGCAGTGTTATCCTTCCCGGGCCTGTGACTACGGTATTAAAAAATCCTTCACCTCCGAACAACATATTCATTGCCCCGCCCTTAACGGTCTCAGCATTCAGTGTACATGTTGCATCCATCATGGCAAGATATCCTGTGTCTATGACCATCTGTTGTCCCGGTGCAAGCATATAATCCACAACAGAACCGTCGATTTCAAGGAACACTATTCCCTGACCTGTAATCCTCTGCATAATAAATCCCTCACCTCCGAAGAACCCGCCGGCTATCTTCTTTTGAAAAGCTATCTCCAGATTGATTCCCGGAGTCGATGCAAGATATGCAGACTTCTGACAAATTATTTCCTTGCCCGGTCCTATCTCTACCGCCATGATATTTCCAACAAAACTTGACCCAAATGCTATCAGGCCCTGTCCTCCCTGTGCTGTATAAGTATTACGGAACATCGCTTCTCCTGTCATGGCTCTGGTGAACATCTTACCAACCCCGCCTCCAGATGTCTGCATCTGCATATTAGGTGACATCCAAACCATTGCACCTTTCTCACAGCTTATGGACTCTCCCGCCTCAAGGATTATCTCAACAACGGGCATCATGCCACCTTTTATCTCGTACCTCATATTATTTGTCCTCCCTTTTTTATAACATCAACATTTTTTTGTTTTAGTACAATTTATTATATAGTAAATAGCATTCATAGAACAATGTTTATTTATAAATAATGAATAAAACATGAATAAATTTCCTTTTTTTCCCCTTTATCCCGATTTTGTCATCTTTTTATATGAGTTTTTTCATATATTAATTGCATTTTCTTAAACACAATGGTATATTTATTCAGTTGAAAAGAAGAAATGCACAGATATGTGCAGATATTATGAAAGGAAGATGTAAAATGAAACTCAAAAAATTTTTAGCACTTTCAGTATCAGCAGTTCTGGCTATGACAGCCCTTACTGCATGTGGAAGCAAGGATGATTCTTCAGAGGCTGCTTCAGAGAGCACTTCATCAAAGAAGACTGCAAAGGTCATCGAGATTGACCTTACAGATGAGCAGTATGCTTTCGGTGTTGACAAGGATCAGCCTGAGCTCTTAACACAGGTCAATGATTTCATAAAGTCAATGAACGAGGATGGATCATTTGAGGAGATCTGCAATCACTACTTCGGTGACGGTGAGCCAGTTGCAGTTGAGTCAGCAAAGCTTGATGCAAACAAGGATCAGCTTGTAGTTGCAACAAATGCTGCATTCGAGCCATTTGAGTATACAAAGGGTGAGAACTACTATGGTGTCGATATGGAGATAGCTAAGGCTCTCGCAGACAAGCTTGGCAAGGAGCTCGTTATCCAGAACATGGATTTCGACGCTGTATGTCTCTCAGTTGGTCAGCACAAGTGTGATATCGCTATGGCAGGTCTTACTATAAAGCCAGACCGTGAGGAGTATGTAAGCTTCTCAGATTCATACTACAAGGCTTCACAGAAGCTTATCGTTACATCTGACAATGCAGAGTTTGATGAGTGCAAGACAGCCGATGATGTCAACAAGATCCTTCAGGCTAAGGGTTCAGACATGAAGATTGGTTTCCAGACAGGTACTACCGGACAGTTCTACTGCGAGGGCGACGCAGACTGGGGATTCACAAAGCTGGCTATGACTTCAACTGGCTACAAGAACGGTTCTCTTGCAGTTCAGGATCTTTTAAATGGTAACCTCAACTATGTTATCATCGATGCTGCTCCTGCAGCCAGCATCACTGCTGCTCTTAACGCAATGCAGTAAATTCTAATTCAGATTTAGTAATTTTAGTATTAACGCCAATTATGTTTGAAAGGATATTTCATGGGAGACATTTCTACAAAAATACAAAAGTTCATAGAAATATTCATCGGCAACAACGGGTATGTTAAGGTAGTCGAGGGTCTGAAGAATACTGTGATAATAGCCATTGCCGGTCTTATCATCGGTATAGTAATCGGTACCCTCATAGCTACCGTAAGGGTAATTCCAAAGTACAAGCGTCTGCCTAGAGTTCTGGATGCGATCTGCAGTGTATATGTAGGTTTCTTCCGTGGAACACCTATGGTTGTACAGCTCCTTCTCTTCTACTATGTTCTTCTTCCTATAGTGGGAGGACACATGACAGGAGTTCAGGTGGCTATGCTTGTATTCGGACTCAACAGCGGTGCCTACATCTCAGAGATCATGCGTGGTGGTATACTCTCCGTTGATCCAGGTCAGATGGAAGGTGGACGTGCCATGGGACTCAGTTTTTCGACTACCATGCTCAAAATCGTTATACCTCAGGCAGTTAAGAATATTCTGCCAACCCTTGGAAATGAATTTATTTCTTTAATAAAGGAGACTTCAGTTGTAAGTTTTGTCGGAGCAACTGATCTCTACGTTGCATTCAACTACATCGGAAGTAACAGCTACGAATTCATGGTCCCTTATCTGGTCATGGCACTTATCTACATCGTGATGGTGCTTCTCATCAGCCTGGGAATCAAATTAATGGAAAGGAGCCTGAGAAAGAGTG
>ULVN01099675.1_pt1 | contig 12006 bp, 13 predicted proteins | sample 1959491 | NCBI WGS metagenome assembly ULVN01 (sample SAMEA4835787, study PRJEB28245) | human gut metagenome | biome: gut microbiome; material: fecal sample | place: Denmark | collected 2008 | reverse complement strand
AAGTATAATTTTAATACATTTTTAATTTTATTAACCAATCAATTTTGCACATAATATATCAGGTGGAAAAAAGCATGGATATAAATCAAGTATATCATAAAATAGACAAATTAAGAAATCAAATAAAAAAATACAATGAAGCATACTATCAAAAAGACTCTCCTCTTGTTGACGATGCAACTTTTGACAAGCTTTATCGTGAATTAAAAGAGCTTGAAGAAAAATACCCTGATTATAAACCGGAAGAAAAGCTCACAAATAAAGTTTCAGGCGAAAGGTCAAAAAAATTCAAGGAACACAAACACACATATCGTCTTTATTCGCTTGACAATTCAAACAATCTTGAGGAGCTTAGAAAATGGGTTGAAAAAACGGTTAAAGATTTAGGCGAAACAAGAAAGGTAAGTTTTGTTGCAGAATTGAAAATCGACGGGCTTGCCTGTGCTTTGACTTATAAAAACGGACAGCTTGAAATAGGTTCAACACGAGGCGATGGCTTTGTTGGTGAAGATATTACCAAAAACTTGTTAACAATAACCGATATTCCTCACAAACTTCCACAACCTCTTGACATCGATGTTCGCGGTGAAGTCTATATGCCAATTTCTTCATTTGAAAAACTAAATGAACAACAGACCTTAAACAACGAAAAACTTTTTGCAAACCCACGCAACGCAGCAAGCGGTTCTTTAAGACAACTTAATAGTGAAATAACAAAAAAAAGAAACCTCAAATTTTTCTCGTATGCTGCAATCATTGAAAGTCAAAACGATATAAAAACACACTATGAAACGTTGGATTTGCTTCAATCTCTTGGTTTTTCTGTCAACAGTAACAAAAAACTTTGCAAAAATGTTGAAGAAATTATCGAATTTTGCAATTTTTGGGAAAATGAAAGATTTAAGCTTGATTATGCAACTGACGGCATTGTTATTAAAGTGAACGAGCTTAATTTTGAAGAAGATTTGGGCTATACTTCTCGAGCTCCAAAGTGGGCAACTGCTTATAAATTTCCACCTGAAAAAGTTTGGACAAAACTTGTGAATATTGAATACAATATTGGCAAAACCGGTGCAATTACTCCTGTTGCAATTATGCAGCCTGTTTCATTGGGTGGAACAATTGTGAAACGTGCAAGTTTGCATAATTTTGATGAAATAAAACGGCTTGATTTGGCAATTGGCGATAAAGTTCTTGTAAAAAAAGCTGCCGAAATTATTCCAAAAGTTGTCGAGGCAAAACATACTGATGATATGAAACCTATTAAGTTGCCCCAAAAGTGTCCTTCTTGCGATTCTCTCTTGAATAAACCTGAAAACGAGGTGAATTTTTATTGCTCCAACATTCTTTGTCCTTCTCAAATTGTTGCTAAACTTGAATTTTTTGCTTCTAAAAGCGGAATGGATATTGATGGCATGGGCTCTCAAATTGTCAGACAACTTTATAATTTAGGACTTATTAAAACCTTTGATGATTTTTACAAGCTTAAATATGATGACTTTTTGAAATTAAACCTGGTTAAAGAAAAAACAGCGACAAATTTGTTAAATGCAATTAACAAGAGTAAAAACACAACTCTTGCGAAATTTTTAACAGCCTTAAGCATTAAACATGTCGGTAAAGAAACGGCTTTGCTTATCTCAAACGATTTCAACACACTCGAGAAACTTGAAAATGCTACATTTGAACAACTTGCACAAATCCAAGGAATTGGTGAAAAAATTGCAAAAAGTGTTTATGAATGGTTTAAAAACGAACACAATTTGAATATTGTAAAAAATATGTTACAATTAGGTGTAACATTTGAGGAAATTAATAACGCTCAAATTTCAGATAAATTCAAAGACAAAACATTTGTCATAACAGGGACATTAAGTCAAAAACGCAGTTATTATGAAGAAAAAATAAAACAAAACGGTGGCAAAGTGTCATCACAGGTGAGCAAAAATACCTCCTATGTTTTATGCGGAGAAAATCCCGGGTCAAAATATGACAAAGCTTTAAATTTACATGTTATAATATTAAACGAAGATGAATTTAATAACATGCTTTAAAATAATTTACACAAATGAGATAAAAAAGGGTTAAAGAAAAACAGATGAAAGTTATAAAAATAAACGGTTTGCGAGGTGTAATATTTGTAATATTTTGTCTATGTTGCCTTGTGACGGGATTTGTATTTTTCCCATCTTGGGCTTGCATGCACATTTGGAACGCAATTGCCAACTATTTTTACCAAATGCCCGAAATGGAACTTATCCATGGCATTTTGTTGTGGGCTATAATAGCACTTTCATTGTACGTTACACACACAAACAAATCTTTTGTTGACTTTCAAAAAGTAACGCCAAAAGATGACAAATTTATGGAAAGTCTTATGAAAAAAATACAAGATGAAAATCAACAAGCAGCTTTAAATGAAAATTTAACAAAAAATGAAGCAGACAATATTCAAAAACAGTAAAATAGAAAAACAAGAGGATTGAAAAATGAAAAAAACACTCGTTGCACTGGGTACTTTAAGCATACTATTAACCGGATGTGCTTTTTCAAGTTCTGTAGTAAATGTTGCAAATGGAATACTTTCAACATATAGCGAAGTTGAAAAAGAATTCATGCCTGATTATGCAAATATTTCAATTTCTGTTGAAACTACTGATAAAAACTCATTAAAAGCAAGTGAAGAAAACAAAATAAAAACAAAAAAAATTATTAATGCAATAAATGCAAAACTAAACACTCAAAATGGAGACAAAATCAGCACTGCAAATTTTGTTGTTTATCCAAATTACAACAACAATGGACGTAACATTGTTTCATACACTTGCCGTAACAGCATCAATATTAAGTTAAAAGACCTTGAAAAAACAGGCTCAATAATCGATTTGGCTATAAATAACGGTGCTTCAAAAATAAACAATGTGACTTTTGACATTGAAAACGAACAAAATATGTGTAATGAATTGTTGCCATCTGCTTTAAACAACACAAAAATCAGAGCAGGTGTAATTGCAAAAGGATTGAATCTTCAAATTTCAGGGGTCAGCAAAGTCAATTCAAATTGCTATGTTCAAAGCCCATCAAATTATGCAACATACGCAAATGCAAAAATGGCAAGAACTATGTCAATGGGGGCAAGCGCTGACAGTGTGGAAAGTGCAAGCAACAGCACTCCTATTGAACCTAAAGCAATAAAAGTGCGTGCAAGCGTTAACGTTGACTATAAAATAAAATAATTTAAGGAGGAATATGAAGGAACAAGTTGCAGCTTTTTATATTAAGCCAAGAAAAACTGTTGAAAATATAAGTTGTTACGATGTTCCTTTGTTTGAACCTCAAAATTGCGATTTTAAGCTTGATTCAAATGAAAATTGTTTTGGACCTTCAAAGAAAGTTCTTGAAGGTCTTAAAGCTTTGAATGAAAAAGATATTTTTTATTATCCTTTCTATGGAAAAACAATTGAAGCTTTTTCAAAATTTTATAACGTTGATAAGGATAATATTCTTCTTACAAACGGCGCTGATGAAGCCATCGCAACGGTTTTTAACACGTATTTATCCTGTGATAATTCGGTTTTAACAGTTACTCCCACTTTTTCAATGCCAAAAATCTACACACAAATTGTTGGGGCAAATTATATTGAAATTCCCTATACAAAAAAATGGGAATTTCCGCTTGATGATTTTTTAAAACAACTAAAAACAAATCAGGATATCAAAATTGTGCATTTGACAACACCAAACAACCCGACAGGCAATGTCATTTGTCCTAACACGATGGAACAGATTTTGACACATTCTAAAGACAAGCTTGTTGTCATTGATGAAACGTATGCAAACTATTGCGAAACAAGTTATCTTGATTTAATAAAGAAATATAATAATGTTATTGTAATAAAATCGATGTCAAAAGATTTTGCACTTGCAGCTTTGCGCTTGGGTGTTGTTTTTTCTAACGCTCACAACATTTTAAATCTAAAAAAAGTAATAAGCCCGTATTCAGTCAACTCCATTGCCGCAAAAGCTGCTATATGTGCTTTAAACGACTCACAGCATTTTTATGATGTTAAAAACAGAATTAATTCAATTAAAACCAAACTGTTTGAATTGCTTAAAACTTGCAGATTTGTTCCTTATAAAAGTTATGCTAATTTTCTTTTGTGTGATTTTGGCGAAAAAGCACAATTTGTTTATCAAAAATTAAAAAACAACAATATTCTTGTCAAAAAATTTGAAAATGAAACTTTGAAAAATAATATTCGCATCACAATCCCAAATGAAATTGGCTTTGAAAAAATAAAACAACTTATAAAAACAAAACCGACAGTTGTTTTCGACATGGACGGAGTTTTAATAGATGTGTCAAATTCATATAAAACTGCAATAAAACAAACTTATCAGCATTTTGTTGGTGTTCAACTTGATGAAGATGAGATAATTAAAGCCAAAAACACCGGCAATCTCAACAACGATTGGGATTTGACTCAACATTTAATAAAAAATGCAGGGCTGGATGTGTCTTTAGATGACATAATTGAAAAATTTCAATCTATATATTGGGATAAAGGCAAAGGGGTTATAAACAACGAAACTTTGCTCATTTCACCAAAAGTGTTAGAAGAATTGTCAAAAGAATATCATATTGCTTTATTTACAGGTCGTCCAAAAATAGAAGCAAATCATTCGTTGAAACATTTTAATATTGACCAATATTTTGATTTGAAAATTACTATGGATGATTTGCCCTATCACAAACAAAAGCCTGATATTTTAGGTTTGACCAAAATATATAATCAAATAATGACAAATAAATTATTCTATTTAGGTGATAGTACTGCTGATATAATATGTGCAAAAAAATTCAATCAAAGTTATGATTATTGTTGCACGTCGCTTGGTGTAAATACCTATAACAATAAAGATCTCCTTTTTGATTATGGGGCAGATGTAGTGTTAAACAATGCAAATGAAATATTAGAATATTTGAAAAGTAATCCTGAAAGTGAGTATTAGTAAAATGGCAAGACAAGTTGAAAAAATCCGCAAAACAAACGAGACAGAAATCAAAGTAAAAATGAACCTTGACGGCAATGGTGTCGGAACGATACAAACACCAATTCGTTTTTTTAATCATATGCTTGAACAGGTTGTTTTAAGAAGCGGAATTGACTTGGAAATTGAAGCACAATCACTTGATGACAATCAACATCACCTTGTTGAAGATGTTGGAATTGCTCTTGGAAATGCTATTTTAGAAGCGTTAGGCGACAAGAGAGGAATAAACAGATATGGAAGCGTTATTTTGCCGATGGATGAAGCTTTATCTCTTGTTGCAATTGATTTTTCAGGTCGAGCGTTCTTTAAATCAAATGTTGAAATAAAACAAAACAAAACAGATGATTTTGAAACTGTTCTTCTTCCTCATTTTTTTCAAAGTTTCGCTTCTTCTTCTTTATCAACATTACACATAAAAACAATTGAGGGGCAAGACCCGCATCATATTATTGAAAGCATTTTTAAAGCTTTTGGCGAAGCTTTGAAAATTGCTATAAAAATAAACAAAGAAAATATAGACAAAATTTCATCAACAAAAGGAGTATTATAGAATATGAGAGCATTAGTTTTTAATAATAAATTAGAATTAAAACAAGATTTTGAAAAACCAACACCAAAAGAGAATGAAGCCTTAATTAAAGTGAAGCTTGTTGGGATTTGTAACACCGATTATGAAATAACAAAAGGGTATATGGGTTATAATGGCATATTGGGACATGAGTTTGTTGGAGTGGTTGAAGAAATAAACAGCGAAGACAAAAGCTTGCTTGGAAAAAGAGTTGTTGGTGAAATAAATTTAGGTTGCAAAAATTGTGACTATTGTGCAAAAGGTCTTGAACGACACTGCCCAAACAGGCAAACTTTGGGAATTTTTAACAAAGACGGCTGTTTTGCGGATTATGTTACATTACCTTTGAGCAATTTGCTTGAAGTGAATGAAAAAATAAACGATGAAACTGCTGTTTTTGTTGAACCTTTGGCTGCGGCTTTGGAAATTTTAGAACAATTGCATATTAAACCTTATGAAAAGGTTTGTGTGTTGGGTGATGGCAAATTGGGACTTATTACAGCTCTTGCTTTAAATGCTTCAAATGTTGATGTGACCTTGGTTGGCAAACACCAAAATAAACTTGATATAGCAAAAGAACAAAATGTTAAAACAATGCTTTTGGAAAACCTAAAACAAGAAGACAACAAATCCTTTGATGTTGTTGTTGAAGCAACAGGACGAGTAAGTGGGTTTGAAACTTCGTTGAATCTTGTTAAACCTCGTGGTGTTTTGGTTTTAAAAAGCACCATTGCAACCGGAAAAGAATTGAACCTTGCACCAATTGTCATTGATGAGATAACAGTTCTTGGTTCTCGTTGCGGTCAATTTGCCCCTGCTTTAAGACTTATGGAAAAAAATGTTATTGACTTTTCAAAACTTGTTTCAGCTAAACTTAGTTTTGACGATGCCGTTTTAGGTTTTGAAAAAAACAAGGAAAAAAACACAATAAAAATTCTTTTGGAGATGTAAATTATGTTTGGAACAACTAAAGGCAACAGGCTTCACATTGGCGTTTTCGGCAGACGAAACGTTGGAAAGTCAAGTTTATTAAACAAACTTACCGGTCAAAAAATGTCAATAGTGTCTGACACTTTAGGCACAACAACCGACCCTATTGAAAAATCAATGGAGCTTTTGCCTTTGGGACCTTGCTTGTTTATTGATACAGCCGGAATTGATGACGTTGGAAGCTTGGGACAATTAAGAATAAAAAAAACACTAGATGTTCTTCAAAGAACTGATTTTGCAATTCTTGTCACTGATTTTAACGGTTTTGGTGAATTTGAAATTGAATTGTGCAAAATGTTTGATAAGCAGAAAATACCATATTTTGTAGTTATCAACAAATGCGATATTCAAAAACCAACAAAAGATGTAATCAATAAAATAGAAGAATATGCAAAAAATCCATTGTGCATAAGTTGTGAAAAAGATGAAAACATAACTTCTTTATTGAAATCGAAAATTATTGAAAATGTGCCTGATGATTTAATTCCAACAACAAATGTTCTTGAAGGAACAGTTTTTGAAGATGATGATGTTGTTCTTGTTATTCCAATTGACAAGGAAGCTCCAAAAGGACGAATTATCTTGCCACAGGTCCAAACAATAAGAAGTATACTTGATTTAAACGCAAAGGCTCATGTTGTAAAAGAAACTCAGCTAAAAGAATTGCTGGATGATTTAAAAGAAAAAACAAAAATTGTAATAACCGACAGCCAAGCGTTCAAAGAAGTTTCTCAAGTTGTACCAAAAAATATTCCCCTCACTTCGTTTTCAATTCTTTTTGCACGTAATAAAGGTGATTTGACAACTTTTTACCAAGGTGCAAATAAAATAGACAACCTTAAAGACAACGACAACATCTTAATTTACGAAAGTTGCACACACCATCCCATAAAAGACGATATAGCAAGGGAAAAAATACCTAAGTGGTTAAAACAATACACAGGAAAAAATTTGAATTTTGATTATCACGTTGCAAAAGGTTTTGAAGACAACATCTCAAAATATTCTCTTATTATTCAATGTGGTGGTTGCATGACAAACAAAAAAGAGATATTAAGTCGCATAAGCAAAGCAAATGAACTCAATATCCCAATTACAAATTACGGTCTTGTTATTGCAAAGTGTTTAAATATTTTAAACCGTGCAATTGAACCATTTGTTGATGAAACTTTAAACAATTAATGTTGTCCTGAAACAGGATACTCATAAACACCACCATAACTGGCTACTTTAATTTTGTCCAGTGCAACTAAGCCAATACTTGGCAATTCATAGCCTACATATTTGGGAGAATTTGATTTTTCACTGTTGGGATTTAATAATTTTACTTCTTTATATTCATATAAAGAAATTCTGTTTTTATCGTACTCACTTTTTGTGTATTTTGAAATTTGAGGTTTGATTAAACCTTTTGCTTTATGTTCGTACATAGGAAACTTCACACTCTTGTTTACAAAATTGCCAACTGAAGAAATATTGTTCATCTTTTAACCCTTTCATAAAATACTAAACCTAAACTATAATACTACAAAAAAATAAAAATGCTACACTATATATTTTCCAAAAACTATTTTTTTATTTAATTTCTTTTAAAAACTAAAAATTACACCATATTTTACACAAAAGTCTGTTTTAAAATCCGAACATTATGAAGTATAATATAAAGTATATGACAATACTTGAAGTTAAAAATTTAAATATGGGTTTTAATGTCGATGAAAAATTTTATCCTGTTTTGAAGGATGTAAATTTTAGTTTAAATTCCGGTAAAATCCATGCTATAGTTGGTGAATCAGGAAGTGGCAAAACAATAAGTTGTATGTCTATACTAAAACTTTTACCATCAAACAGCAAAATAACAAGTGGGGAAATTATTTACAACAACAAAAATTTGCTAAAACTCACTGAGAAAGAAATAAGAAACTATCGTGGCCGAGAAATTGCTTTAATCCCCCAAGACCCTATGACATCACTAAATCCTTTGTATACGATTTTTGACCAACTCTTTGAAGTTGTAAATATACACTATAAAATGAACAAAACTGAAGCAAAAGATTTCATTATTGATACATTAAAAAAAGTGAATATTTCAAACCCTGAAGAACGTTTAAACAACTATCCGCATCAACTTTCAGGCGGTATGAAACAAAGGATAATTATTGCCTGTGCCTTGCTGGGTAAAGCTAAAATAATAATAGCTGATGAGCCTACAACCGCTTTGGATGTAACAATTCAAGCTCAAATTATGCAGCTTTTATTGAAGCTTAAAAACGAAAATAATGTTTCGATTATTTTTATAACACACGATTTAGCTCTCGTTTCTCAATATTGTGATGAAGTTTCGGTTATGTATAATGGACAAATTGTCGAAAATGCAAATGCCAAAGATTTGTTCAATTCGCCAAAACATCCGTACACAAAAGCTTTAATCGAGTCTATCCCTTCTGTAACTGATGACAAAAAAATAGAGCCGATTTATGGTAACGTTCCTTCAATATATGACAAAATAAAAGGTTGTCCTTTTCATTTAAGGTGTAAATACTGTTTTAATCCTTGTAAAACTTTAAATCCTAATTTTAAAAAAGTTGACAATCATATAGTTAGATGCCACTTGTATTCAAATTTAGATGCTTAAATTTTTTGTGTCTTATTTTTTTGACAACCGCACTTAGGCTCAATGTGTATGAGAATATCTGTATCGCCAAGTTTTTTTGCAATAAGTGTTTCAAGTTCATCACAAACAAGATGGCTTTGATGAATTGTGCAATTATCATTCATCAATAGAGTAAGCTCAATCATCTTTGTAAGCCCGTTTTTGCGTGTTCGCATTGTTTTTAGCTCGATAAACTCATTGTTATAGCTGTTGATAATATTTTCAATAATTTTTAAATCTGATTTATTTAAACTTGTGTCAAGCAAATTCAAGGATGAATTTTTTGCTGTTTTAAATCCCATTTCGATTATAAACACAGAAACCAAAAGTGCAATAATAGGGTCGAGTATCCACAAATTTGTAAACTTTATTGCAATTAAACTTAGGAAAATTCCGCCTGATGTGAGTATATCAGTGTGCAAATGTTTTGCATCAGCCATAATAGCAATGGATTTAGTTTTTTTGCCGATTTTCATTAAATATGCACTTACAAAGATATTAACAACACTTGAAACCAACATAACAATAATGCCCAAGTTGACATTAATTGAGTCGATTTTGTGAAAAATAATTTTTGAACAAGCTTCATAGATGATATAAATGCCTGCAAAAATAATTAAAAGACCTTCAATAAGTCCGGCAAGGTCTTCATATTTTTGATGTCCAAACTGATGGTCAACATCCGGTGGCAACTTGGATTTTTGAACCGACATAAAAGCAATAAAAGAAGCACACAAATCACTTAACGAATGAACAGCTTCTGAAATGATACTTATTGAGCTGCTTAAATATCCTGCAACGAATTTTATCAAAATCAAAAAACAGTTTGATGTAACTGAAACTAAAGCTGCAATCTCTTTTTTATTCATCTTTAAAATCAAGGATACTTCCTTTATTTTCATCATCGTTTGAATAAGCATCCAAAAGTTTAGCCTTGCTTTTCAAATCTGACAACTCAGCTTGAACTTTTCCTTTCAATTCTTCAAGTCTTTGAATATTTTCCAACTCAAGTTTTCGAATTGGCAAAGTTAATTCCACCATTTCTTGGCTTTCAAAAAGTTCTTTGGGTACTTTTTTAACAAGTTCATTAATTTTAGCAATAATATTATCTTTAACTTTTAAAACAGACATTACTTCATTATAGTCTTCTTTATCAATAAACTCCTTAACTTTCTGCGATAATTTATACAGATTAGAATATGCTTCTTTTAATTTAATATAATCTTGATTTTCCATCAGATGTGAATCCTTTACGCTTCATAATATTCATTTTGAGTTTCTTGTGAAGAAAGTTTTTCTTCTTCTCTTTTTTTAATAATAGCTTGTTTCCAAGTATCACGCAAGCCTCTTAAATGTTCCAATACTTCGTCAACAGGTTCTATTTCTTTTTTTATGTTTGCTTGAACCAAACGTCGATTGAAATAATTATATAACGCAAATAAATTATTAGCCAATTCCCCACCTATTTCCATATCCAAGGTGTCTCTTAGTTCTGAAATGATATTTTGTGCTTTTATTAAATTATTATGTGTTAATTCTATATCTTTATTTTGAATGCCAATTTTCGCTTGATTTAAAAATTTTATAGCGCCATCATAGAGCAAAATTAATATTTGCTCAGGAGATGATGTTTCAATTTGATTTTTTAAGTATGGATTCATATAATTTAAATTTTCCTATTAACTAGCATACTTGTTGGGATTTTCAGGTGTTTAATAATATCACTTAAACGTTCAATATTTAATGTAGCGACAATATTATTGTTAATTTTATCAACAATTTCAACTGTTTGACCATCTTCATTTAGATGAATTTGCAAATCATCTTTGTCATATTTTTGAAATATTTTGCTAAGTTCACTATTTGGCAATTCACTTTCAAGTTCATCAAAAGCTTGATTTTGATTGTCTTCATCAGTATATTCATAAGATATGATAAGTTTTTCTTCATTTTCGTTTTCCTCAAAAGTTTTTCGTTTGATAGCTTTTTTCTTTTGGGATTCGTCAACATCCTTAATCATCTTTTTTTGTTCAATTAAAGCAATTTGTTTTGCTTCATCAGTTAATGCACTTGATGATTTGTCATTTGAAATATTTAAACTATACCGATTAATACCGTCCATTATAAATACATTATAACTTATTTTTTATATTTAACAACTACATATAAAAATAACTTCTTCGCTTAGTATATTTGCAAGACTTTTATTAATATAATTACAGATTTTTCCATTTTGCATATATATTGAATTAAGTATTTTTATGTTTCTAAAGCTACAAAATTCAAAGAAATCTTCAACAGTGAGCAAATGAATGTTTGGTGTATTATACCATTCATAAGGTAGCATTTTGGATTTTGGCATTTTACCTTTGAAAAACAAGTAAAATCGAACTTTATAATATGCAAAATTAGGAAAACTGATTATAACTTTTTTTGCAACTCTAAGCATTTCACGGATTACAAAATCAGGCTTTTGAACGCTTTGTAATGTTTGATTTAAAATCGCATAATCAAATTGCTTATCTTCAAACATACTAAGCCCCTCATCAAGGTTGCCTTGAATGACTGACAAACCTTTTTCAAGGCTTTTAATCACAGAATGTTGATTAATTTCAATGCCTAAGCCACTGCATTTTTTTTCATCAATCAACATTTTAAGCAATGTTCCTTCGCCCGTTCCTAAATCAAGTATGGAGCTGTTTGGCTTAACAATATCTACAATTTTCTTATAGTTTAATTT
>ULVN01056831.1_pt1 | contig 12047 bp, 12 predicted proteins | sample 1959491 | NCBI WGS metagenome assembly ULVN01 (sample SAMEA4835787, study PRJEB28245) | human gut metagenome | biome: gut microbiome; material: fecal sample | place: Denmark | collected 2008 | reverse complement strand
TAATATTAATTATATTATTAATAATCAATATTTTATATTAATACCATGTTTGGTATATTGTATTTACTTTTTCCTTTCAGCCGACATCGGATAGCTATAAACGTTACGGTGTTACGCTGTTACGGTGTTACGGTGAGCGGCGGATGGAAGGAGGGAAAAGAAAAAGTGGGTAACCGTGGTTCGTGGGAAAGGACGTGGCTAAAGCACTTGGGTATGGCAAAGGCAAATCTTTGCCAAATGCTGTAGCAAATCATGTAGACGATGAGGATAAAGGGGTCATTAAAATGATGACCCCTACCCTGATTCAGGGTAGGGGTTCTAACTACAAGAGTAACACAACGTTAATTAACGAGTCGGCCCTCTACTTCCTCGTCCTCTGCTCCAAACTCCCGCAGGCGAAGGTCTTCAAGCGCTGGGTCACCGCTGAGGTGTTGCCCTCCATCCGTCGCCACGGAGCCTATGCCGCGGCACCGACGTTGGGAGGAAGGGCGTCACCAAGCACTCTTACCGTATGATGTCCCGTGTGGGGGTCACTCGTTGTCTATGAGTTTGTTGACGACGGCCTTTGCGCGGAGATACATCAGTCGCTCGTCCTCGTCTTTGACCGGCTTGGCAGTTTTCAATTTATCCATCAGTCGTTTGGCAAATGCCGTGATATGCTGCTGATGGCGTTGGCGGATGCCGAAGTAGCATTGCAGCTCGTAGGCAGCTCTTGCGGGCAACGTGTCCTGCATAAGCGCGGCGAGCTCGAGATGGTACTTGGCGCGGTATTCCTCTTTCCGCTGCATCGTGACAGCCATGCTGTAGAGGGCAATCTTCTCGCTCGGATTGTAGATGAGTTTTGCGAGCTCAGCATAGAGATAGCTGTCGTGATGGCGGCGGAGTAGCTTCTTGTAAGTGTCCACAGCCTCTTTTTTCTTGCCAAAGAGCGTGTGCATTTGTGCCAGATGGCGAAGGTTTTCCTTGTAATATGGAGATTTCTTCAGTGCTGTGCGGAAAAGGTCGGCGATGGTGTCGACATACTTTGTGTCGCGCTGAGGCAGGTTTTTCAGCAGATGGTTCACAACCTGCTGGCCGAGTGAGGGCACGGAATGGCCTTGGGCAATATAAGGCTGCCAGTCTGCTTCGGTCATCCGGTTGAAGAAGGGCATGAAGTAGACGAGGTTGAAGTTGTCGATATTCTTGTCGAGTGTCAGTGCCGCGTTGACAATGGCTCGGTTGCCCATGAGCAGTCGGTCTTGGATGTGGGGATAGAGCTGTGTGAGCTGGTAAAGCAGCTTGCGGGCCTCGTCGATCCGCTTCTCCCGGACGCGCATCTTAAACAAGTCGTTGGTGCACCAAAACATGCAGAGGTTGGTGTGTGGGCCTTGGTGGATGGCATAGATTTGCAGGATGGCGCGGTAAGCCTCTTCGGTGCGCCCCTCTTTTCTGAGTTCAAAAATGTCTCTGACTTCCATAGGCTTTTTCTTTTGCAGTGTGGTCGATAAGGTTTAGGCTGTAAGGCTTTGTCGTGTTATTTCATGTTTATTTGTATTTGTCTTTTGCCCAGATGATGTTGCCGTAGAGATCGTAGTAGTGGTCTTGTGCCATCCATTGCTGGTGTTTGGGCGTCGCGTTGGGGTTGAGGCATCGTGAAGCCCTTTATCAGGCTGCCGGCGAAAGATAGTACTCGGTGACGGTTAAATGTCATAAGAAAAAGATCCAGAGGCGACGGATCGCCCCTGGACGGATAGTAAGGATCTAAAACAGAAATTAGTAAGCGAAGAGCGGATACTGCTTCATCGTGTCGTTGACTTTCTCGCGCACGCGCTTGATGACCTGTTCGTTTTCGGGGTCTTTGAGCACTTCGTCGATGAGGTCAGCGATGAGGTGCATCATGTCTTCCTTGGCGCCACGGGTGGTCATGGCGGCGGTGCCCAAGCGGATGCCTGATGTCTGGAAGGCGCTGCGCTCATCGTAGGGTACCTCGTTTTTGTTGACAGTGATGTCGGCGGCCACGAGTGCGTTCTCAGCCACTTTGCCCGTGAGATCGGGGTATTTCTGACGCAGGTCGAGGAGCATGGAGTGGTTGTCGGTACCACCGCTGACGATGCTGAATCCGTGGTCGATGAGATCTTGGGCGAGCACGGCGGCGTTTTTCTTCACCTGTGTGGCGTATTCTTTCCACGACGGGCGCAGGTTTTCACCGAAGCCGACAGCCTTGGCGGCGATGACGTGCTCCAGCGGTCCGCCCTGGTTGCCGGGGAAGACAGCAGAGTTGAGCAGCTGGCTCATCTTTTTGAGTTCGCCTTTCTTGTTGCGCTTGCCAAAGGGATTGTCGAAGTCTTTGCCCATGAGGATCACGCCGCCACGTGGTCCGCGGAGAGTCTTGTGAGTGGTGGTGGTGACGATGTGGGCGTATTTCACGGGGTTGTTGAGCAGTCCGGCAGCGATGAGTCCGGCAGGGTGAGCCATGTCGATCATCAGCAAGGCACCCACCTCGTCGGCGATCTTGCGCATGCGCTCGTAGTCCCATTCACGGCTGTAGGCTGATCCGCCGCCGATGATCAGCTTGGGTTTGTATTCCAGTGCGAGCTTCTCCATGTTGTCGTAGTCCACGCGTCCTGTTTCGCGGTTGAGCGTGTATCCGATGTGGTTGTAGAGGATGCCGGAGGTGTTGACGCTGCTGCCATGTGAGAGGTGTCCGCCCTGGTCGAGGTCAAGACCCATGAAGGTGTCGCCCGGCTTGAGCACGGCGAGCAGCACAGCTTGGTTGGCCTGTGCACCGGAGTGAGGCTGTACATTGGCAAACTCTGCGCCGAAGAGTTTCTTGACGCGCTCGATGGCGAGGGTTTCTACCTGGTCCACCACTTGGCATCCGCCATAGTAGCGTTTGCCGGGGAGTCCCTCAGCGTATTTGTTGGTCAGATAACTGCCCATAGCCTGCATCACCTCGTCGCTGACGAAGTTTTCTGATGCAATCAGTTCCATGCCTCTGAGCTGACGCTGGTGCTCCTGCTCGATGAGGTCGAAAATCTCTTGATCTCTTTCCATAGTGTGAAGTTAATAATATGATTTATACAAGTTCTGCTTATACGAGTTCTACGTGGTTGATGTCTTGCTCTTTGTCGCAATAGTGGCATTTCACGATACCTTTTTCTTTGTCGATGACGGTGAAGAAGGTGTCCATGGGCTCGTTGTTGGTGATGCACTTGGGGTTGTTGCACTTGATGATGCCGTGGATCTCATTGGGTGTGACGACCATTTTCTTTTCCACCACCTCATAGTCTTTGATGATGTTGAGCACCACGTTGGGCGCGATGACCGACAGTCGGCTGATTTCCTCGTCGGTAAAATATTTATTGGTGATCTTGATGATGCCTTTTTTTCCGAGCCGTTTCGAGGGCAGGTTGTAGCCGATGAGTGTGGGCACGTCGATATCGGTCAGATGCAGCAGACGCGCCACCTCATAGGTTTTCTCTGAAGGTATATGGTCGATGACAGTGCCGTTTTCGATGGCGGCGACTTGCAATTCTTTCTTTCCCATGATAAAAACTATGATGATCTGATAATACTCTGATAATGAATGTAATGATGTTTTGGGTTAAAACGGCGATTCAATGATGGTCTTGTCGTTTTTCACATCATCGAGGGTGATGCCCAGACAATAGCAGAAGATGGCTTCGCGGGCGTAGAGTCCGTTTTGGGCCTGCTGGATGTAGTAAGCGTGTGGGTTGCTGTCGACGTCGTAGGCGATCTCGTTGACGCGTGGCAGCGGGTGCATGATCTTCATGTTGGGCTTTGCTTTGGCGAGCATGCTGTTGCGGAGGATATAGACGTTTTTCACGCGCTCATACTCCATCAGGTCGGAGAAGCGCTCTTTCTGCACGCGGGTCATATAGAGGATGTCGGCGTCGGCAATCTCTTCCTCGTTGAAGGCGGTGTGCTCATGAAACTCGATGTCGTGTGCCTTGCAATAGAGCTTATATTCCTGCGGCATGGCGAGCTCCTTGGGCGCGATGAAGTGAAACACGGGGTGGAAATGGCGCATGGCGGTGATGAGGGAGTGGACGGTGCGGCCGTATTTCAGATCGCCCACGAGATAGATGTTGAGGTTCTCCAGCGTGCCCTGTGTCTTGTAGATAGAGTAGAGGTCGAGCAGGCACTGTGAGGGGTGCATGTGTGCGCCGTCGCCGGCGTTGACGATAGGGATGGGAGCCACCTCGCTGGCATACTGTGCCGCGCCCTCGATGTAGTGGCGCATGGCGATGATGTCGGCATAGTTGCTCACCATCAGGATGGTGTCCTTGAGTGTCTCGCCTTTAGTGGTGCTGGAAGTCTTGGCGTCGGAGAAGCCAATGACACGTGCGCCTAATCGGTTGGCTGCCGTCTGGAAACTGAGTTGCGTGCGCGTGGATGGCTCAAAAAACAATGTTGCGACGACCTTGCCTTTCAACAGCTCACGGTTGGGATGTTTCTCGAATTCCTTGGCCATGGCGAGCAGATACATAATCTTCTCTTTGGAGAGGTCTGCAATCGTCACAAAATTATGTTTGTCCATATTATTTTGATTGATGGGTTATTTTCGACTGCTAAGTTACTGATAATTTTCCATATAGTGGTGCTGTTTGAAAGAAAAATTGTATTTTTGCAAAAGAAATAATAAATATTCTGATGCGAAGGACTTTTATAAAAACACTGTGGGTATGTCTCATGTCATTGATTGGCATTGGGTTCCTCCTCTTTTTCCTCATTTGGTTTGGGGTGATTGGCTATTCGCCTGATATAGAAAACCTGCAGAACCCGATCAACAAAACGGCGTCGCAGATCTATTCGGCCGACGGCAAGATCATCGGCACTTACAATGCCGACAAGGCCAACCGCATACCTGTGCCTTATTCCAAGCTCTCGCCCTATTTGGTCAAGGCGCTGGTGGCTACGGAGGATGAGCGGTTCTATGAGCATTCCGGCATCGACTTCATCGCCTTGGGGCGAGCCATCGTCAAGCGCGGGCTCATGGGGCAGACAAGTGCAGGTGGTGGCAGTACGATCACGCAGCAGCTGGCCAAACAGCTCTATTCCGACCCTGCGCAGTCAACTACGCAGCGACTGTTGCAAAAACCCATCGAGTGGGTCACGGCCATCAAGCTCGAGCGCAACTTCACCAAGGAAGAGATCATATCTCTCTATCTCAACTATTTCGACTTCCTCCACGGTGCTGTGGGCATCAAGACAGCTTCCAACACCTATTTTAATAAGGAGCCAAAGGATCTTACCCTCAACGAGGCGGCACTGCTCATCGGCTTGTGCAAGAATCCCTCGCTGTTCAATCCTGTACGCTATCCCGAGCGCGCCAAGCAACGCCGCAATGTGGTGTTGGGTCAGATGCTCAAGGCGGGATATCTGTCAAGAGCTGAGTATGAGGAGAATGCGGCTCAGCCCATCGTGCTCCGTTTTCATCGTGCTGACCATAAGGATGGCACGGCGGTCTATTTCCGTGAATTCCTCAGACAATACATGATGATGGACGCACCGAAGAAAGCCGACTACCCGTCGTGGAACAAGCGGCAGTATGTCATTGACTCCATCGCTTTCGCCACGGATCCGCTCTGTGGATGGTGCAAGAAACACACCAAGAAGGACGGTTCTTTCTACAATGTATATACCGATGGCTTGAAGATCTTCACCACCATCGACTCGCGGATGCAGCGCTATGCCGAGGAGAGCGTCTATGGCCATGTGGCGCAGTTCCTGCAGCCGGCCTTCAACGCTGAGAACCGCAAGAAACCCAATGCACCCTTCACCAGTGAACTGACCCCGGAGCAAGTGCGGCAAATCATCGGACGGTCGATCCGGCAGAGTGAGCGCTACCGCAATATGAGGGAAGCGGGAGCCTCGCCCGAGGAGATCGACAAGGCTTTCCATACGCCTACCGACATGACGGTGTTTACCTATCATGGCGACATCGATACGGTGATGACCCCCTTGGACTCCATCCGATATTACAAGTCGTTTCTACGAGCCGGATTCATGAGCATGGACCCGCATACGGGACAGGTCAAGGCTTATGTCGGCGGCATAGACTTTGAGCATTTCCAATATGATATGGTCATGGGAGGACGGCGTCAGGTGGGATCCACCATCAAGCCTTTCCTCTATTCCCTGGCTATGGAAAACGGATTCTCGCCCTGCGATCTCGCACCCAACGTGCAGCGTACGTATATGGTGGCCGGCCAGCCGTGGACACCACGCAACGCCAACCACAACCGCTACGGTCAGATGGTGACGCTCAAGTGGGGACTCGCTCAGTCCAACAACTGGATCTCGGCTTATCTGATGAGTAAACTCAACCCCAACCAGTTTGTCACCATCCTCCATAAGTTTGGCATCAACAATCCCGATATCTACCCCTCCATGTCGCTTTGTCTCGGACCCTGTGAGGTGTCGGTGGGCGAAATGGTGAGTGCCTACACTACCTTTGCCAATAACGGCATCAGAGTGGCACCGCTCTTTGTTACCCGCATCGAGGACAACGAGGGAAATGTGGTGGCTGAATTCCATCCCCGGATGAGTGAAGTGATCAGTTCGGAAAGTGCCAACAAAATGCTCGTGGAACTCATGGCGGTCGTTGACGAGGGTACGGCAGGGAGACTGAGGTATAAATACAATATCCCCGGTGAGATTGGCGGCAAGACGGGTACCACCAACCGCAACTCCGATGCCTGGTTCATGGGCTTCACGCCGCAGCTCGTCAGCGGCGTATGGGTAGGAGGTGAGGACCGCGACATCCACTTCGACTCCATGCGCATGGGGCAGGGTGCTACGATGGCACTCCCCATTTGGGCTTACTTCATGAAGAAGGTCTATCGCGATCCCTCTTTGCCTTATAAGCCTACGGCGACATTTGAGATTCCCGAAGGCTTCAATCCTTGCGCCAAAGACGACGACGGCGGGCTCGGCATAGAAGAAGTCTACGAATAGCAGAGACGAGTTCTTTTACTTTAAAAGTTTATTAATTTATGACATTGAAGGAATTGGCAATAAAGCGCTTCTCTGTGCGAAAGTATACGGAGGAGGCTGTCAGCAAAGCTGACATAGACTATATTATGGACTGTGTGAGGTTGGCTCCGTCGGCCTGCAACCGACAGCCATGGAAGTTTCTCATGATCACCTCTCCCGAGGCAAAAGAAAAGATTCATCAATGCTACGACCGCGATTGGTTTAAGACAGCACCGATGTATGTGCTGTGCTTAAAGGATGTGAACAACTGTTGGGTGCGCCCCGACGATGGCAAACCGCATGGCGACATCGATCTCGGCATTGCCGTGGAGCATCTCTGCTTGGCAGCAGCGGAGCGTGGGTTGGGTACATGTTGGGTGTGCAACTATCATGTTGAGACTCTCCAGCGTCTCTTTCCCGTGGAGGGATTCGAGGCTGTTGCCATCATTCCACTTGGACATATTGCCGCTGACTGTCCTCATGCTGAGAAGCGGCGTAGAGCGTTGAACGAAATCATAGAGGAGATTTAACGATGAATACAGGTAAACGATTGATGCGATCCATGTCGGACCGCTGGTTAGCAGGAGTGTGCAGCGGCATCGCCAACTACTTTGGTTGGGATGTGGCCATCCTGCGTTTGGTCTATTTGGTGCTGACGCTGTGCACTGCTTTTAGCGGCATCATCATCTATATCATCCTTTGGATTTGTATGCCGGAGGATAACAACTAATTTACGATGAAGATCAAGATTGCGACCGCACTGCTGCAGCTAAGGTGTACACAGACCATTGCGAGCCGTTTCTCTGTCAGAAGCAGGGGGAAGTAATCCTGCAATTACCGAAGAGCTTTAAAGTTATTTGGGAGGGAAAGCAAAAAATGATCTTTTGCTACGTTGCGATTCTTTATTCGTCACGTGGCAAAAGATCTTTTTATATATGAATACTATGTTCTGGCTCCGTCGGCTTTTCGCCTATCATTGAGAAAAGTGTTACCTTGCTTCTTTCATATTCTGTACGGTCTTCATGGTTCTTACATATTGATCTTGTGAGTCACGAACAGCGTGGTAGGTGACAAGTGTGGCACGCTGCTCTCCATGTTGCCGGTGGTGGATCCGTAAACAATAAGTGTCTTTTTCATATATTCTGATTCCTTTCTTGTTTTCTTCGTTTTTTCATGAACATTAATGTTGGCAAACGGCTGCAAACGGTCGCAAGTAATCGGTTGATTATCAGTTAACAAGCGTTTGAAGTCTTCCCAAATGGCTATTTCCCGCTTCTGGAATTTGGGCTCTCTTTCTTTTTGACAGAAAACAATCATAAAACCTATCGTTTTAGATTGTGGATTACTTTAGCAAATATAAGTTCGGCAACAAACTAAATTTATTGCCGAACTTATACGACTATTATATGCAGCTGTCACATTAACATACTGTCCATCCTTTATGTACTGTTTTTAGCTGATTCAGATTTTCCCTATCTGCATACGCTTGAAGAACTCTTTTACGGCATTTCGCTGATACATCCCCTTGACATAGACCAGCGAGGCATGCATGGTTTCCTTGGCTTCCTTAATTGGAATAGCCTTGTAGCCTTCTTCCTCATAGATGACTGATTCGGAGAGAATGGCTACAAGGTGACATGACTTCACCATGTGAATCATCGTGTAAATCTCGTTGATTTCCATGAGAGGTTTCAAGTCAACACTGTGATCACGAAGCAGACCGTCAATCATCGTGCGGGCATTCATGCCCTTTGCAGGAACTGCTGTAAGAAAAGCCTTCAGCTGACTGAGCTTCACTTCCTCATACTTTGCCAATGGGTGCTCTTCTGCTACAACGGCACATAAGCGTGACTCGAAGAGTGGTATCTCTTCCAGCAACAGCTCGTTTTCCAGAAGATTATAGGTCAGCGCAAAGTCTATCTCGCGATTATGAAGCAACGTAATGAGTTCATCGGCGCGCTCGAAACGGACGTCAAACTGGATGTCGGGGTATTGCGGACAGAAACGCTGCATCGTCCTGGTGAGCAACACGGAGAGTCCGTAGGTGGCACCTATGCGGAGTTTTCCCGTTTTCAGTCCTTCCATATCTTGAAGTTGCTGTCTGCCTTGCTCGGCATACTCCAGTGTCTGACGGGCAAAGGGCAGGAACTGCCTACCTGCCTCGGTCAGCGACACCTTCTTTCCGATGCGCTCGAAGAGTTGCACCCCGAGGTCATCTTCCAATTGTTTGATCTGTTGCGAAAGCGTACTTTGGACTACAAAGCATTCCTGGGCTGCGATGGAGAAGTTCTCTGTCTCTGCAGCCTTTACAAAGTAGTTCAATTGTCTCAATTCCATACTATATCGTTTTTATCGATAAATCTCATCGAATCATTCACGAGTGCAAATATATAAACTTTCGCTTAAACTCCGTACCTTTGCACCGAAATTCATAACAGAAGTGTGAGAATTATGGGATTCAACAGATTTATCCGGCTATTTGCGGTTTCTATGACGCTAATGATACCGCTTAGAGTACTGTCAGAGTCAGTTGATTCCCTGAAAACAAAACAAGTAATAACCATCAATAAAGTAAAGGAGATTAAGACAATGAAAATCGTTTATTGGAGTGACTATGCTTGCCCTTACTGCTACATCGGCGAGACCCGTCTGAAGAAAGCCATCAAGGAACTTGGACTGGAGAATGAGGTGGAAATCGAGACACGTGCTTTCGAGCTTGCCCCCGACGCGCCCAAGACGGTTGAGACCATCACCGTTGACCGTTTTGCCATGAAGTATCGTCTCTCGAAAGAGGAAGCCCAACAGCAGATAGACCACATCTCGCAGCTTGGCATCGACGAAGGTATCGACTTCCGCTATGCCACGACGCTCTACACCAACACCCGCGATGCCCACCGTCTTACTAAATTGGCACAGACGAAGCACGATACAGCGTTGGAAGACCGCGTGAGTGAACTGTTGTTTGATGCCTATTTTACTCGTAATGAGAAACTGGCCGACCACGACGTGTTGCTTCGTGTGGCTCGTGAGGCTGGACTTGACGAGACGGAGGCAAAGAACGTATTGGAGTCGAACCAGTTTGACGAGGAGGTGCGCTTCGACGAGCGTGAGGCCATGATGCGGGGTGTGCATGGCGTTCCTTATTTTATGTTCAACGGGAAGTTTGTAATCCCTGGTGCCTTGTCTGTCAGCGCCTTCAAACATACGTTGGAAAAGGCGCTCAAAGACCAGCAAGAGAATACAGTTGGCGAGGATGCCCATCAGTGTGGGCCGGAGGGTTGTCGTATATGATACGTCGGATTGTTGTCAAGGATGTCTTTGCCGTCAACTGCTATTTCTACATTGACGACGAGACGCGCCACGGATTCCTTATCGACCCAGGCGCACAGGCAAGTCGTATCTTGCAGAAGATAGAGGAGAACGGTTGGACGATAGAGCAAATCCTTCTTACTCATGGTCACTTTGACCATACGGGTGCAGTCAGTGAGATTGCCCAGACCTTGGGCATCCCCTACTGCATCCATCGTGATGGAGAAAAATACCTGACGGACACCCGCTGGAACCTGAGTGCCTATTGTGGCAGAAATGTCTATCTGGACGGAGCAGAGCATTTTGATGATGGTGACATTATCCGTCTGAAAGCCAATCCATCGTTCGCCTTGAAGGTCATCCATACTCCTGGACATACGCCTGACAGCGTTATCTTCTATAGTCTGCAAGACGAAGTTGCCTTTGTCGGTGATACCATCTTCCACGACTGTCCTGGCTCCACGCAATATATAGGTGGAAACGAAGTGCAACTCTACAACAGCATCTACAAGAGGATTCTTACCCTCCCCGATGATACAGTGCTCTATTCAGGCCACACTGAACCCACAACCATCGGTCAGGAACGGCCAATGTATTGTGGGTAATTAGTTTCTTGCTACCACCACCCGAACCAGGCTGCGGCCTGTGTCGGGCACAAAAAGAGGATTATAAGTCTCTGTTGTTTTCTGCGATATACGAGCAATATTTATTGAGCAGATTGGACAATGGCAAATCGCCTTTTTGGTATCGGTCAGCATCAAGTTTCAGGACTCTTTCGCAGATTGGTTTCTTTCCCTTGAACAATGCTTTAAGGTATTGAATGCCATTCTCTTCTGTAATACTTACATCGGTGAAGAATAGCGTCAAGTCCTCTGCGTCATAGACGATGGAGTAACTGGGACGCTTGGCACCAGGGATGTCCTCTATCAGGATGTTCTTGTCAACAAGATCCTGTATGTCACGTATGGCAGTGTCCTTCGAGCACTTTGCCAATGTTGCCCATGTTCTTTGACGTTATCTTAGCCTCATAGCCGTCAAGAAAGAGAGGTAGAGTCAATTAGCAAGTGCAAATTTACGAAGTCTTTTTGTAAACGGCTTCATCTGGAGTGAGGAAATTTAATTTTTTCCTTGGCCTTGCGTTAATTTTTCTTTGTATCATTTTTATTCTCTGTTGACTTACATCATTGAAATTGGTACCGTTTGGTATGTATTGCCTTATGAGGCCGTTTGTGTTTTCGATGCCACCTTTTTGCCATGGTGCATGAGGGTCGGCAAAGGTATCTTTGCCATGGGGCAGTTTTCTCATGATTAGCCAGTCTGTACTTCTGTCTATTATAGTCACGATAGCTCCCTTGTAATAGTTGAGGGGCTTACTCCTCTAGCAGCGCAATATCTTTTTGGGACATATTCTTTTGCAGCATTAAATAAATTGCATATCTTTGTTCTATAACTGTTGATTACTCACCCCCTCTGTTGCTCCATGTGCAGAAATCCCGGGAAGATGTGGTTGTCCTCCAGCGAGATGTGTTCCTTAAGATCGAGGAAAAACTGATGGAGCTGTTGGTTCATGAGATGATAAGAAGCGCAACCATCGGGCGGGGTATCGAAGTTGTGGGTCAGTTTGGTGATGTGCTCCCACATGTCAACTACAAGCAGAGCCTGCAGATACAATTGGAGGGTACGGAGGACCGCATCAACGAGGCTCGACAAAAATACAATATGGCTGTGCAAGACTACAATCAGGATGTGCGCACTTTCCC